>Ga0182027_10000368_pt1 | contig 77693 bp, 59 predicted proteins | sample 712E1DmetaG_FD_121300 | JGI IMG/M metagenome (GOLD analysis project Ga0182027, IMG submission 121300) | Permafrost microbial communities from Stordalen Mire, Sweden - 712E1D metaG (Illumina Assembly) | ecosystem: Environmental > Terrestrial > Soil > Wetlands > Permafrost | place: Sweden...
CGTTCCTTCTGAATTCGGCAATACAATCCAGATTCTGAGTTCCACGTACAAAGAGATTCCGGGAAAAATGTTACCGGTTCCGCGTCTAATTAAAATCGGTGGACTTCCGTCAGAGAAATTTGATAAAGGGGATAAGTATTTTAGTTTCAACTCTATCGGTGAAGACCTTGCTGGTTTTGGAACATACGGTTTAGTCAGGGGAGTACCTGTTCAGATAATAAATATTAAACCGGTCCAGTTCAGCGCGTCTGAAAACAGGATAAGGATTTACACAAAGATATTGGTTAAAATTACCTTTGCTCCGTCAAAGATATATAACGCAGCTAAGGATGCATTCCTGTCGGATGTAATAATAAATTATCCTGTAGCCAGGCAGTGGAAGGTAGTAAATGAAAGTAAGCTGAACAAAACTCTTGTTAGCAGTAGTGTATTGTCTACCGGTACATGGTATAAATTTGAAGCTCCTGATGAAGGTATATATAAAATCACAAAGACAATGCTTTCCTCTTACGGTATAGACGCAAACACAGTTGACCCGCGGACAATTAAAATATATAACAACGGCGGTAAAATACTTCCTGAAGATGTTTTCGCATCAACCCCGTCAGATCTTGTTGAAAATGCCATCTTTTACCAGGGAGATCCTTCTGATGGGAAATTCCATGATACTGATTATATTCTGTTTTATGGCAGAGGCACTAATTTCTGGGAATATGATTCCACTGCAGGCAAAATTGTAAGAAGGTTTGACCCGTATTCAAAACAAAATTATTACTGGATAACTTCAGGCGGCTCCACCGGTAAAAGGATGCAGAATAAAGTAAGTGGATCAGGACCTGCCGGATATGTCCAGACAACAACAAAGGCTTTTGCCTATAATAAAGATGAAATAATAAATATAGCCAATAGTGGAAGATATTTCTTAGGTTATGAATATAATCCATCGACTTTGTCACGTTCTTATACAAATAAACTTGATGGTATTATTGCAGGTTCAAGGATTGATTATTTATTTAATTTTGTGAATAGTGACCCGAATAGTATAGAATTAAAAGTTGATGATAATGGTAATGTGATTTATGACAACACAATTCCGGGATACAACTATGACCCAAATCCCGATTATGCGTCAGGTTATCCAACCAGTGGCTCAGGTTCTTTTACGGGAACTCTTCCTGACAACAGAAGTCTTCTGAAATTTACATTTAATGCTTCGGGTGTTACATCCAAAGGATATCTGAACTTCTTTGAGATTTATTATAATAAGACCCTTACACCTGCAAGTGATCAGTTACTGTGGTTTTCAAAAGATACTACCACTTCTATTGAATATGATCTTAGTGGATTTACTAGCAGTAATATTATGGTATTTGATGCTACTGATTATTCAAATATAAAAGCTATAACAAATCCTCTTCTTTTAAGCGGCGGTGAATTTAATTTTATATCAATTGAGTCTAAATCAAGAATTTCTAGATATCTCGCAATTGGGAATAGTAACTTTAAGACTCCCTCAAATCCTGTAGCAGTTACTAATTCTAATATCCATGGGTTTCAGGATGGCGCTAAACTGATAATAATAACTCCGAAAGATTTTAAGGATCAGGCTCTCCGTCTTCAGACTTTCAAACAGAATCATCCTAAATTAAATATTCCTACTTATGTTGCCGATATTGATCAGATCTTCAATGAATTCTCATGCGGTATGCAGGATGTCTCGGGTATACGGAATTTTATTAAATATGCTTATAACAACTGGACAATAAAACCGGAAAACGTTCTTCTTTTGGGCGATGGTACTTATGATTATAAAAATATTGAAGGTAACAATAATAACTACATTATACCCTGGGAAACTGAAAATTATCTGGACGTAATTAATTCATATCCCATGGACGATTTCTTTGTCGAGGTTAGTAATGACGGTTTTCTTGTCGATATGGGAATCGGAAGGATAACTGCAGATTCTCCTGATGATGCAAAGAATGCTGTTGATAAAATTATTGCGTATGAAAGTGATCTTGATAAAGGGAACTGGCAAAACCTTGTTACTATGGTTTCTGATGATCAGTGGACTACTACAGGCGATGAAGGGAATTACCATGTAGACCAATCTGAAGATTTGTCCAATAATAATATCCCCAAATCTTTTGATATTAACAAAATATATCTTGGGGCATATCCCACTGTTATTACTAGTATCGGACGTTCTAAACCCGGTGTTACTGTTGATCTTATTAAGGCTGTAAATAATGGGACACTTCTTGTTAATTTTATAGGTCATGGCAGTCCGGAATTATGGACTCATGAAAGAGTTTTTGAGAATAGCTCTACTATACCTCAGTTTATTAATGATAAATATTTCTTCTTAACTGCTGCCACTTGCGACTTCGGACATTATGATATGACTACCACTCAGAGCGGTGCAGAACTACTTATTCTTAAAGCAGTCAGCGGTGCTATAGGAGCATTTACTTCTGCAAGACCTGTGTATTCTACTGAAAATTCAATTCTTAATAATAAATTTTATGACTGTCTTTTAGGTTCTTCACGAGATACATTAAATCTCCCAATAACTGTTGGAAAAGCCTATTTCAATACTAAACTAGTTCAAAATGGTCAAAATGATCAAAAATACCATCTCTTTTGTGATCCTTCTCTTAGACTTGATATTCCTCAGTTTTCAGCAAATTTTGATTCTATTAATGGAACACCTCTCACTTATTTAGATAATAATATCCAGATTAAAGCTTTGAGTAATACTAAAATAAACGGTACTATTAAAAAGGTTGATAATTCTAACTGGACTAATTATACGGGTGAGGGGATTTTGACTGTTTTCGACTCTCAAAGAAGCATGCCCCTTGTTGAACAGAATAATTACCCTATTGTGGTTCAGGGTGGTATTATTTTCAGAGGAAGAATATCAATTACAAATGGGAAATTCAACTCCGGTTTTGTAGTGCCTAAAGATATTTCGTATGACAACAATAATGGCAAACTTGTTCTGCTGTTTTATGGTAATTCGGGTGATGGTCTGGCTTATACTAACAGAGTTATTATTGGCGGTACCGATACTACTGCAGTTAATAATAATAAAGGTCCGGATATAAATATCTATTTTGATGATGTTGCTTATAACAATTCTTATTTAGTTAACCCTGATTCTAAATTGATTGTCCGTTTGTCAGATCCTTCTGGCATAAATACAACCGGGACCGGTATAGGGCATAAAATCGAAGGAATTCTAAATGATGATCAAAATAACCCTATCGATTTTACTAATTATTTTACCGGTGACCTTGATGCCGGTGGAAAATCAGGTCAGGTTGTATATCAATTTAATCAACTCGATCAGGGACATTATAAACTTCAGGTTCAGGCTTGGGATGTTTTTAATAATTTCTCATCAGCCATTACATACTTTGATGTAGTTTCAGGAAATGGTCTCGAGATAAGTGATGTTTATAATTATCCTAACCCGTTTTTCGGTAAAACAACTTTTACATTCCAGCAAAATCTGGCAAAACAGCTTGATGTAAAAATAAAAATCTTTACAGTAGCCGGCCGGATGATAAGAGAAATAGACAAATACGGTGTGAATGAAAAGTTTGTTACAGTAGAATGGGATGGAAGGGATCAGGATGGGAATTATATTGCTAATGGAGCATATTTTTATAAAGTAATTTTGAAATCTACTGATGGCCAGTTTAGTAAAAGTGTGATCGGTAAACTGGCTATAATCAGATAAGAAATTAAAATAATAAGAGTTTTATTTATATTTGTATAACATGGAGTACTAAAAATGAAAATAATCTTTAGGCTTTTGATGGTCAGCATTTTGTTAGCTGCTGCAGGTAAATCTGTTTATGCGCAAGGAGAAGCTGCTGTACCTTTCCTCGAATTAGCCCCTGATTCCAGAGCCGGTGGTATGGGCGAATCCGGTGGTGGTCTTGCGGATAATTCTTCTGCAATATTCTGGAACCCTGCCGGGTTAGCATATCAATCTGGTACAGAGGTAAGTATTACTCATAGTAACTGGCTTCCTCAGTTTCACCTTGATCTTTTTTACGATTACTTGACTTACAAACAATACTTTGAGGAACTTAGCGGTACTGTTTCTGCAAGTATTACTTATATGAATTTTGGTCAGTTTATCAGAACTGGCCCGGACTCTCCCGATCCGATTGGTACCTTTAATGCCTTTGATGCTGCACTAACTGTGGGCTATGCTACAAAAATTACCGAAGAGTGGGGAATCGGGTTTAACTTTAGATTAATTCACTCGCAGTTATCTAGCCAGCCTACTGGCCAGGAGAATGGCAGTGGCGTTGCTACTTCTATTAGTTTTGACATTGGCGCTATGTGGAGACCTATAGACTTTCTTGATAATAGATTCAGCGCCGGAGTGAATTTAAGTAATTTGGGCCCGAAGATTTATTACATTGACAGATCTCAGGCCGACCCTATCCCTACTAACTTCAGATTGGGTTTTGCATATAAACTTCTTGATGATGATTTTAACAATCTTATCTATACTCTTGACTTTTCAAAACTCATGATTACTACAGATACAGCTGGTAATTCCCAACAGTTCTACCAGGCTATCTTTACTTCCTGGGGTAATAAATCGTTTTCCGAAGAATTAAGAAGTATCGTTACTTCTATGGGATTCGAATATCTTTACGGTCAGCCGGGTGATTTCGTATTTGCTATTAGAACTGGTTTCTTCTATGAAGATCCCGCCTACGGTAACAGGAAGTTCGCTACATTCGGTGCTGGAATCAAATATGATATTTATGGCTTTGATTTTAGTTATCTTTCTACTGCAGTATTTAAAGGGCAGGATAATCAACCGCTTAATAATACTCTTAGATTCTCCATTTCTATCGGATGGGGTCAACAGAATACATCAAATAAAGGGCTTCCCCGCGGAATTTAATAATATATGTCGAAAAGATTATTTGTATTTCTTTTTTTAATATGCCTGGGCAGTTCGACTGCCCAGAAGTTTTCCGGTAAAATATCCCCGTTTCATAAAAGCTCCACGACTGTATTTAATAAAGATACATTAAAAATTCTGGCCGTACTAGTGGAATTTCAGGTGGGTAGAGATGCTTCCACCTTTGGGAATGGTAAATTTGGAACTATGTATTCTCAGAATTATGGGAATTCAATTTTAGATCCTATGCCCCATGATCAACAGTATTTCCAGTCGCATCTTGAATTCACAAAAAACTACTTCAGTAAAGTTTCTAATGGAAAACTGAATGTTGTTTATACTGTTCTTCCGGATACTATTACTGTTTCAAAAACTATTAGAGATTATTCACCTGCGGATAATTCTACAGACTTTACCGGCCTGGGTAACCTTTCTTCAGAAGTATGGACTCTGGCTGACCAGAAACACCCGGGATTTAATTTCGGCAATTATGATCTTTTCGTAATTTTTCATGCAGGTGTTGGAAGAGATATTACTCTTCCGGGTAGTCTTGGCAATGAAAAAGATCTTCCTTCTGTGTTTATGGGGCAGAATTCCCTGCAGAAAATATTTGGTTCTACTTTTCAGGGTTTTCCTGTGTCAGGCGGAAGTTTCAATATTAACAATAGTATGATTATTCCGGAAACTGAAAGCAGGGAACTATCCTCCTTAGGACAAACTGTGTTATTTCAAATTACTATAAATGGACTTCTTGTATCAAGTATTGCAAGTTATCTCGGTTTACCTGACCTGTTTGATACCAATACAGGGTTAAGTGCAATCGGTAGATTCGGATTAATGGATGGTCAGGCTATCTTTTCTTACGCTGGTTTGTTTCCTCCTGAACCTTCAGCTTGGGAAAAAATTTACCTGGGATGGGTGAAACCTGTTACTGTTTCTCCCGGTAATTATAATTTAAATATGACTGCTTTAAGGGCTTCCTCTCCCGGTGATACAACTTTTTTAAAGATTCCTATAAATTCCTCTGAGTATTTTCTTGTTGAAAATAGACAGAGAGATGCTCATAACGACGGCGCAATATTAACAATAAATTCAGCCGGGAAAACGATAACTAAAAAATTTACTCAGGATGCCTCTGGATTTTATAGCTATGCAGTTGATTCAGTCTATGGAGTCGTTACTGATGTTGATGAATTTGACTGGAGTCTGCCGGGACAAATAGATGATACTTCTCATTATGCCGGTGGTATTCTTATCTGGCATATCGATAATAATGTTATTAATGCAAAAATAGCAGCTGATCAAATCAATAATGATAATACTGACCGTGGTGTTGAACTCGTTGAGGCAAACGGCATTAAAGAAATTGGATTTCAATTTACAACCATTACTGGTGATCTTGTAACCGGTGAAGGTTCTTATGAGGATTATTACTTTAAGAATAATACGGGTGCCTTATATACAAATGTGTTCGATAAAAACAGCCGTCCTAATAGTAATGCTCATTCAGGAGCTAATAGTCTTATCTCTATGTCCGGCTTTCCATTATCATCCAATAAAATGAACTTCAATCTGATCTATGGTGATTCCGTTATAAAACCATTATTTTCATCTGTTATTCCTGTTCCCCCTTCAGGTGTTATTTTAACTGCTGCAGGCAATGACATACATGGTTTATTCTTTATGTCCGGTCCGGATCTCTATCTGACAAATAAATTAGGCATTTATGATACATCTATTGCAGGGTTTTCAAATTATAAACCCGCTTCATTTGTTTTGAATAATACAGATTATGTCTTTGGAGTAAAAGATTCTCTAATTAAAATCTTTAGCTTTGATGGAACAGTTTCTAAATTATTTACTGTAAATACTGGGAGATTGTTATCCTGTTCTCCCGTACTTAACGTTAATAATATGAGCCTTACTGTTGGTTCTTTTAATAGTATTGTCTTGATATATAAGTTTGATCCGCAATCTGCTGGTATACTAAATTTACAATCGACAATAAATTCGGATAATAACAATCTCGTTAAAACTCTTGCAGTTTCCGATGATTATTATTCTGTTTTGCGTTTGTATTATGATAAAAATGTTATTACAGATAACCTCGCTAAATCATATACTGTGCCTGAAGTTGTTTGGCAATTAGCAGTAACTAAAAACCGTGCGGGAAACTATGTCAATATCGCACTTACAGATAATAGTATTTATTTGATCTCTAATGGTAATCTTATAAAAACAATACCTCTTCCGCCTTATGTTAGATCGTTTTCAGTTGCGGATCTTAAAAATGACGGCGAGAATTATATAGTTTATAACAGCGGCAGTCAGATTCATGCGATTAATCTAGCTGGTGCAGAAGCTGTAAATTTCCCGTTCACTGATCCGGATGGCCATTTCTTTTACCCAACTCCACTATGTGCTGACTTTGAAGGTGATAAAAAATCTGAGATTATTTCTTTTACTGATGACGGCAGAATTGTTGCTCTTGATGGCGGAACAGGGAAGTATGTTTCAGGTTTTCCAATTTCCTCGGGATTATTTGTAGAGTCGGCATCTATTTTCGATGATAACGGGAAAATATCCTTGGCTGTTATTGATTCAGGAAAACATTTTTATGGCTGGAGTATCGGCTCAACTGCAGGTACTTACTTCTGGACTGAAACAAACGGAAATAGTCTAAATAATTCATTCGTTAGCTCTGCTGCTGCTTCAAATTATGTTAATGAGTTCTTCCCTAAAAACAAAGTATATAATTATCCTAACCCTGTTTATAATGGTGTTACTGCTATTAGATATTATGTCTCGGAGAATTCTAAAATAAATATTAAAATATTCGATATCGCCGGCGACTTTGTGGCTGAATTAAACAATAATGCACAGGGTGGTTTTGAGAGTGAAACTCTCTGGAACGTAAATAATATTCAAAGTGGAGTCTATCTTGCCAGGGTGCAGGCTGTTGGTGAGAGCGGTAAAACCGAAAATAATGTTATCAAGATAGCTGTCGTTAAATAATACTTCAATCCTTAACACGATTATTCAGGATTTATGATACAAAAATTACTCTTTTTTTTATTAATTATCGCTGGGGTTTCCTTCGCCCAGTTTACAGATTTCCACCCGGAACTTCAATGGTATACAATTAAGGGAAAACATGTCGAGGTCCATTTCCACGAAGGGGCCGAAAGAACCGCACGGGTCGTTTGCAAAATTGCCGATGAAGTTTGGGGCCCTATTACTTCTTTATATGATTATGAACCGGAAACTGTTCATTTTGTTATAAAAGATCTTGATGATTATTCAAATGGGGCTACTTATTTCTTCGATAATAAAATTGAAATATGGGCAAGTGCCCTTGACTTCGACCTACGTGGTGAGCATAACTGGCTTAGAAATGTAATCTCCCATGAGTTTACCCATATGGTGGAGATCCAGTCATCAATGAAAGCAACCAGGACACTGCCCGCTGTCTTCTTTCAGGTGCTTAATTATGAAGCTGAAAGACGACCCGATATTCTTTACGGCTATCCTAATTTTATTGTCTCATATCCGCTCGCTATGCTGAATATGCCTGCCTGGTTTGCCGAAGGAACTGCACAAAATATGCGCCCGGATTTTGATTATGACCAGTGGGATTCTCATCGCGATATGATCCTGCGTTCTTATGCGCTGGAAAATACTATGCTTAGCTGGAATGAAATGGGTGAATTTGGTAAAACGAGCCTTGGCAATGAATCTGTTTACAATGCGGGATTTGCTTTAACAAGGTTCATTTCTCAGAAATATGGTGAGAATAAATTAAAAGAAATTTCCAGGGCTCTTGGTAAATTCGGGAATTTTACAATTGATGCTGCATTCAAAGATGCTCTCGGGAAAGATGGAATTGAAATTTATGATGAATGGAAAAATTATGTCACTGAAAGTTATAAAAATCGAAGTGCCGCTGTTGAGTCTAATACTATAACAGGTACTAAAATTGCAAATGAAGGTTTTGGGAACTTTTATCCTATCTTTTCTCAGGACGGTAAAAAGGTACTTTATATTTCCAATAAGACTTCTGACTATTTTAGTCCTTCAGGCATATACTTATATGACCTTGAAACAAAAAAAGAAAAGGAAATTACCGCGGGCGTAAGGTCTACTTTTACATGGATTCCCGGAACAAATAAAATTGTTTATGCTAAAATTTCTGACGATAACCCCAATTGGTATAATGTCCATGACCTTTATGTCTATGACATAGATACTGAAAAAGAAACCAGACTTACATTTAATACCCGTGCAAACCAGCCATCTGTTTCCAAGGATGGTAAAAAGATTACTTACATTTTCCAGAAAGACGGAACTACTAATCTTGGAATCTGTGATATAGATGGTAAGAATTTTAAACAACTTACCGCATTCGGCAATGGAGAACAGATTTATAATCCTTCTTTCTCAAATGATAATTCTTATATAGTTTTTGATTATTCTTATCATCAGACAAGAGATATCGCTGCAATAAATGCTGACGGTTCTAATTACCATTTTGTTGTTCAAACTAAAAATGACGAAAGAAATCCGGTTATTGATCAAAATGGTAATTTGATATATTCTTCCGATGAAACAGGAATTTTTAATCTGTATTCCCTCAATTTGAATACTAATGAAAGGAAACAGTTAACCAATGTTCTGGGAGGCGCTTTTATGCCCAATGTGAATAGTAATGGCGATATTACTTATTCGGGATATACGTCTAAAGGGTTTAAGATTTATTATCTCCCTAAAAATGAACAGTCATTGGTTGATACTTCGAAGAAATATGCCTGGGTAAACAATCCTCCGCTCGGTGAGAGTAATCCAAAAGGGGATTTGGCTAACTTTGATATCAACAGATTGAGAAATTTCAATGATTATGAAACTCCTGATTATAAAAAGGAAAAATATACTGGCGAGTTTACAAAACTTACTTTTTTTCCTCTTATAAGATATGATAATTATAATACCACGAATAATGTTGTGGATAAAATTAAACCCGGATTGTATGTCTCTTCAAATGATATGCTTAACCGGTATTCTATTTTTGCCGGTGCTGACATAAATGACCGGCTTGAACGGGATCTGTTTTTAATATTTGAATATAAAAATAAACTTCCACTCCTTTTTGATCTCGGACTCAAACCGGAATTAAGTCTTGAGTTATATAATATTTCCCGTAAGGCCAATCAGAATGTTACAATCGGCGGTGATACTACTCAATCTGGTAATGTGAATTATGACTATGTGATTCCGACAGATATTACTTACAACCTTTTTGAAGTGGACTTAGCTGCCTCACACCGTATTTTCAGTAGAAATCAAAATATTGAACTCCGGTATATCTTCAGCAGGTATTCCGCCTTGATCGGAAGCTTTGTTATTCAAACACCTACTCAAGCTCAGCTTTCTCCCGCATTTGATGATACTTATTTAATTAGTAGTAATTTTCAGGTAAAGTATAATTTCGATTTATTATTGCCGTACAGAGATGCAGAAATTAACCCTGTCGGTACTCAGATCGAAATAAAATATAATTATGAGATGAATCAATTTAATAACACCGGAAATTATTCTGTTGATGATCAGGGTAATCTGGTTGCTGATTTTAACCATTTCTATTTCCATAGACTTGAATTGAATCTTAAATCTCATTTACGTCTGTGGGGGGATCATACTTTAACCGCACAAGTACGTTTAGGAAATATCTTCGGACCAACTGTTCCTGACTTCTTTAATTTTTATCTTGGTGGTCTTATTGGAATGAAGGCCTATCCTTTTTATTCAATCAGCGGTAATAAACTCGCTTGGCTAAATCTTACTTATCGCTTTCCGCTTTTTAGGGATATTGACTCAAGAATTGGTCATTTGTATGTTGATAAAATATATATGTCTTTTTATGGCGATTTGGGCGATGCTGCTTATGCAGATAAACCGAAATTATCAGATTTTAAGAGAGGTGTCGGTACAGAATTGAGAATGGAAATGAGTTCCTTTTATCTTTTCCCGACAATGGTATTTCTTAATGCTTCTTATGGGTTTGATAAAGTTACTCTTAATATTAGAGGGACCGATTTTACTTATGGCCAAGAATGGAGATTCTATGGTGGAGTCCTTTTCAGTTTTGATTTTTAATTATTTATCGGAGTTTTAATGAAGATAAAATATTTGATTTTTTCGGTGCTGGCTTTATCTGCTTGCTCTTTTCCTCAGAATAATATAAATCTCACAGGTAGTTTAATTGTAGATTCCAAACTAATGCAGGAAAATTACAAGAATAGTTCTGTTAAATATAATCCTTTTGAGTCTTACTCTAAAAAATCTGTCGTTCTTGCCGGGGTTCTTTCCGGAATTATGCCGGGTGCGGGTGAATTTTATCTTGGTGGAGAAGCTAACTATATTAAAGCCGGTGCTTTTTTAGTGATTGAAGCTGTTTCAATTTATTATGATATTAGTTATAATAAGAGAGGAGATGCTCAAACCAATTATTTCCAGAATTTAGCCGATCAACATTGGAGTGTGGTTAAATATGCTGAATGGATAAATGCCAATACTGCCGGCCCTAAGATTCCAATAGATCCTAATACTTCACTTCCTCCATGGAAAAGAGTCGATTGGAATGCCCTGCATATTGCTGAAGATTCTATTGGTGCTGTTGGTTTTACTCATCAATTGTCTCCCCATGGATATCAGCAATATTATGAGTTAATTGGGAAATATCCGCAATATGCAAGAGGCTGGGATGATTATGTCGCTACAAGTAATCCCGATTATCATTCTCCATTATTTGATATTTATTCACGTGCCAGGGGTGATGCTAACGATCTGTATAAAGTTGCTTCACGCGGTGCAGCTTTTATCTATGTTAATCACTTGTTGAGTTGTCTTGATGCTATTTGGAGTGCTGTTTCATTTAATAAAGATATAGCCATGAATTTCCGTTACGATCCGGTCGATCTTGTATATGAGATTGACTATGTTCCTACTGTTCATATACAATATGGTTTTTAGTTAACCTGGTTTTTTTAGTTCATTCTTTTAAGTATTTTTATAAAATGAAATCAATAATTGTAGTTATAGTCGGTAGACCTAATGTCGGTAAATCAACTTTATTTAACCGTCTGGTAGGAAAAAAAGAAGCCATTGTCCATGATACCAGTGGCGTTACACGCGATCGTAACTATGGTGATGTCGAATGGGCAGGTAAAGAATTTAAACTTATCGATACCGGAGGCTACGTTCCCGATTCCCCTGACCTTTTTGAAACCGCCATACGTGAACAAGTTCAGATTGCTATTACTGAAGCTGATGTCGTGCTTTTTGTTGTGGATGCAAAAACCGGCCTTACTCCTGTCGATATTGAAATAGGTAAAATATTAAGGACTTCCGGCAAAAAATATTTCCTAATTGTTAATAAAGTCGATACTGAAAAGATGGAACCGCAGGCAGCTGATTTCTATTCCCTTGGCATTGACCGCCTTTATGATATCTCTGCTATTCAGGGAAGAAAGATTGGTGATCTTTTGGATGATATTACTGCTGAAATTCCATTGACCCCGGAGGATGATGAACCCGATAACCGTCTCAAAATCGCTATCGTCGGAAGACCTAATGTTGGTAAATCTTCTTTAACCAATGCACTACTGGGGCATGATAGGAGCATTGTAACTAATATACCAGGTACTACAAGGGACAGCCTCGATTCAATTCTTAAATATCACGGTCAGGAAATTGTCCTTGTTGATACCGCAGGTTTAAGGAAAAAGAAAAAAGTTGAGGAAAATATTGAATTCTTTTCTACTATTAGAACTTTACGGGCTATCGCTGAAACTAAAGTTGTTATTGTTTTAGTCGATGCAAAGGAAGGTTTTGAAAAACAGGATCAGAAAATTATTGATGAAGCGGTTAAAAGAAGGAAAGCTGTAATTGTTGCTATAAATAAATGGGACCTAATTGAAAAGGATACTAATACGGCCCGGGCGTTTGAGATTGCTATTAAAGAAAAAATGGGTAATCTTGATTACATCCCTGTTATTTTCATCTCTGCATTAACAAAACAACGAATTTATAAGTTAATTGATCTTGCCTATGAAGTTTTTAATGCCAGAAAAAGACAAATTCCTACAAGTGAATTGAATGATACATTACTCCCTGAAATTGAAAGAAATCCACCTCCTTCTACTGGTTCAGGAAAAGAAATTAAAATTAAATATATAACTCAGGCACAAGGGACTTATCCGATATTTTTGTTCTTTACAAATTATCCAAAAGATATTCCTGATAATTATAAAAGGTATCTCGAAAATTTAATAAGGAAAAAATTCGGATTTGAAGGAGTATCTGTTATTTTAAGTTTTAAGAGTAAATGATCCGAAAAGACAAAATAATTGTCATCGGGGGAAATGCCGCAGGACCAGCTGCTGCGGCTAAAGCAAAAAGAGTTAATCCGGATGCTGACATTTTATTATTTGAAGCTGGAGAATTTATTTCTACTGGAACTTGTGAACTTCCTTATCTCCTTTCCGGCGAAATTAAAGATTATGAAGATATTATATTTTTCAACCCTGACTCCTTTTGGGAGAAGAAAGGTGTAAAGGTTTTTATAAATCATTTTGTTGAAGATATTAATACCCGGGATAAAACAATTAATGTTCAGGACTTAAAAACCGGCAAATTTAATAATTTCTCCTATGATAAACTTATTCTGACAGCCGGTTCTACAGCAAAGAAACATATTCAGGTAAGAAATGCTGTAAATAGTCTGTGTTTAAAAAATATATCTGATGCATTAAAAATCAGGGAATATTTGAATTCTGGTACAGTTAAAAACATTTCAATTATCGGTTCTGGATTCATTGGTTTAGAAGCAGTAGAAGTTTTAAGCAAAGCTGGTTATAATATTTCTTTAATTGAAAAATCCCTGTCTCCATTTCCTGCTGCCGAACCGGAAATTAGAACACTTATAAAGGAGCTTCTTGTTAAGAATAATATCAACTTTTATCCGGATGCAGAGTTAATCCCGCGGATGAATGGCAGCAATATTACTGCTCTTAATATCAATGGAAGATTTACTGATACTGACCTTGTTATTAACTCACTCGGTATTACCCCAAATGTTTATCTCGCTGTAAAATCTAAATTGAAACTAGGTACTTCTGGAGCTGTCAAAGTTGATACAAAACTAAGGACATCAGATTTTAATATATATGCTGCAGGTGATATTGCCGAAATAACTGATTTTGTTACTGGGAAACCCGCATGGCTTCCTTTTGCTTCTTATGCTTATGAAAACGGTCATATTGCAGGAGAAAATGCTGCCGGCGGAAATGCCTCATCTTTGCCGGTTGTCAGAAATGTTGCTCTAAGAATATTTAATAAATTTTATGTTTCTGTCGGTCTAACTTCATTTGAAGCAGAGAAAGAAAAATTTCTGATAAATACTGTTACGGATATTCAACCTGGTTTTGCTTCAGTTATGCCGGGTTCAGGGTTGGTTTTCGGCAAAGTTGTTTTTGAAAAGAATAGCGGAAGACTTCTTGGAGCATCCTTCTTTGGGGGTAGGGAAGTGGAGGGATTTGGTAATGTTATCTCTGCTTTGATTAAGCTTAAACAACCAGCTGTTATTATTTCAGAATTAAATTACAATTATACTCCTCCCCTATCTCCTATGAAAAATCTCTTATCATCATTGGGGAATAAAATCGTACATATTAAAAAATATTAGGAATATTCAATGGAGCAGGTATTTAATAATTTCAAACTTATAGATCACCCTCTCGTAAAAAGAGATATAACAATTTTAAGAGATCTTAACACTCGTCCTGAATTATTCCGCTCAGCTGTTCATAGGATTTCTAATATACTTGCAGTTGAAATAAGCAGGGATTTTTGCGTTTCTGAGATTACTGTTGAAACTCCTCTTGAAAGAACTGTCGGATATAAGCTGGTGCAGGAGGTTGTACTTGTTCCTGTTTTAAGAGCAGGATTGGGAATGGTCTCAGGATTCCTGGAAATTATTCCTGATGCAAAAGCGGGACACATTGGTTTACAGCGTGACGAAGAAACTCTTAAACCAATTGAATATTATTATAAAACTCCTAAAAATATTGATAAATCTATAGTAATTCTCCTGGATCCGATGCTGGCTACAGGTGGTTCCGGTGCTGAAGCTATCAGGTATCTTAAAAAAAGAGGGGCGTTGAATATCATCTTTGCCTGCCTTGTTGCTTCACCTGAAGGGGTAATGAAAATAAAACAGGCTCATCCTGATACTAAAATTTACGGAGCCGCTTTGGATAGGGAATTAAACAACAAAGGTTATATTCTTCCGGGTCTGGGGGATGCAGGTGACAGGACGTTTGGCACTCTTTAATAAAATATTCTTTCTTCTGATTTTCTTCTATTCGATCAATTGTTTTGCTCAGGATTATCCCGATTCATATATCCATAATATATTACGTTCCGGTATTGATGATATAATAAACCAGAACTACGTACAGGCTAAATTAGAATTTGAAAAACTGAATAGTAAATATCCGGATTTGCCTTTAGGTAAAATATATCTTTCTGCTGTTGAAATTGCACGTGCTTATGATTACGGAGATGAATACAATGACCACTTAATTATGGGATATTTGAATGCAGCGTGTGAACAGGCAGAAAAACTTGTAAAGAATAAACCGGAATTATGGAATTATTATTTTCTCGGGCTTGCCGAGGGTTATCTTTCCTATTATAAGGGCTTAACTGGCAGTTGGCTCTCTTCAATAAACTATGCTATGAATTCTGTTTCGGACTTTGAAGAATGCATCAAATTAAATCCCGGTTTTGTTGAGTCCTATTCAGGAATAGGTAATTACAAGTATTGGAAGAGCAAAAAAACAGAATCCCTTAATTGGCTCCCGTTTGTTCATGATGAAAGGGCTGAAGGAATAGAACTTCTTGAGAAAGCAGTAAATAAATCATCTTATAATACTGATCTTGCCCTAAATTCACTTATTTGGATTCATATAAACAGGAAAAACTATAATGAAGCTGCCCATATTGCAGAAAGGGCTTTAAACAAATATCCGGCTTCCAGGTTATTTAAATGGGGACTCGCAAGGGCATATGAAGAAATTGACAGATCAAAAGCCATTCATTATTATTATGAGATTCTTAATTCCTACCCGAATCTTTCAGGAATGAATCACTATAACGAAATTGTTTTGAAACATATTATTGCTCAGCAATATGCAAAATCCGGTGAAAAACTGAAGGCTCTTATTCTTTGCAATGAAATACTTGCTATAAAAAACTTATCTGAATCTGTTAAATCAAAACTAGGGGATAGGTTAGACCGCGTAAAAGAACTCCAGCTGTCTCTGTTAAAGTAGTTTTTTAGTCTTGCTTAATTTCTTAACATGTTATTCTGGTCCCGATCCATCAGGAGAAGAATCTCGTCATCATTCCAGCGAAGTTGGAATCCTCTATATTTAAATATAAAAAAGGGGTTCTTTCGAACCCCTTTTTATTAAAAGAGAATTTATATCTTATTTCTTATTATCCATCGGTATTCGTTTAACAAGAATATTATCTATCAGATTATAATCTTTTGCTTCCTCCGGTGACATGAAATAATCTCTGTCGCAGTCCTTTGTAATCTGTTCCATTGATTTGCCAGAGTGTTCTGATAGAATATGATAGAGTGTATCACGGGTTTTAATCATTTCCTTGGCATGGATTTCAATGTCAGATGTTTGTCCCTGTAAGCCGCCTATCCATGGCTGATGAATTAATATTCTTGAATTTGGAAGGGATGTCCTTTTTCCAGCAGCTCCGCCACAAAGTAGTATTGCTCCCATACTTGCTGCCATTCCTACACATATTGTAGAAACATCCGGTTTAATGTATTTCATAGTGTCATATATTGCAAGTCCTGCTGTAACACTTCCGCCTGGTGAGTTAATATATAGATTTATATCCTTTGTCGAATCTTCTGCTTCTAAAAAAATCAACTGAGCTATTGTTAAACTGGCTACATGATCATCAATTGCAGTACCTAAAAAAATTATCCTTTCCCTCAATAAACGGGAATAAATATCCATTCCGCGTTCACCACGGCCAGTTTGTTCAATAACATAAGGAACAAGCTGATTAAAAATTTCTAATCTATCCTTCATGTTCATCCTCCTCATGATTATGTGTGTGTGTATGTTCCGGTATTACTTTTTTAATTGTAGTATTTTCTTTCAGAAAATCAAATACCTTGTTCTCTACAAATTTTTCAGCATAGTTTGAAGATTTATAATAATTTAACATTTTCTCCAACGCAATACCTGTTTGTTCCGCATCTTTTGTTGCCAGAGCAGTCAATTCCTCATCACTCATAGTGATATTTTCCTTCTTTTGAATTGAATCCTTGATCAGATACCATTTTACTTCCGTTTCAGCGGACTTTGCAAGACGTTTACTTGCTTCAATTCTGTCATATTTTTTATGACCCATTTTTTTATACTGCTCTTCTTCTCTCTTCATATAGTCTTCCAGTAAATTATCAATAAGCGACTTTGGTGCTACAAAATCATTATTTTTAATTATCTGGGTAATTAGTTTCCCTCTGAATATTTCATCCATCTGCTGTTCGAAATATTTTTGAATATCGTTCTTTATCTGTTCCCGAAGTTCTGGTTCTGTGGAAACCTTATCTTTTGTTACCTTTTTAATAAGGGTTTCATCCAAAGCCGGTTTAAGTGATTTCTTAATTCCTTTTATGACTGATGAATATTCATACGTTTCTGTGAATTTATCTTCTATACCCTCTTTATTTTTAAGTGTTTTTTCTTCATTAAAAGTAAAAGCAAAAGTTTCACCTGTTTTCTTCCCCATGGAATTATCTATGATTTCTTTAGCAACGCGTTCATCGGATAAATCAATTTGCAGGTTTTCTGTTTTGCTCCCTTCAAATGGATGTCCTTCCTTATCAACTCTCTGAATTTCAACATCCAGAATGCATTCTTTCCCAGTTACTTCTTCTATAGGTTCCTGGACTTCATTTGCTTTCAAAATATGTGAAATCTCATGTTCAACATCTTCATCTTTAACCTGTAAATCGGGAACTTCAATTTCAATTCCTTTATAATCCTTTGCCTCTATTACAGGCATAACTTCATAAGATATTTTTATGAAAAGACTTTCATTTGGGACATATTTTATGTCATGAAGAACGGGTTTTCCTATAGGATGGAGGTGTTTTTCATCGGCTGTATCCCAGAATTTCTTGTTAGCGACTTTCTCTGATGCTTCTGTTTCCAGTACATTACCGAACATCTTTTTTAGTAATGAAAGGGGCGCCTTACCTTTTCTGAAGCCGGGTAACTGTAATTTCTTAGATTCTTTTAAGATTTCAGTCTCAAGGTCTTTTTTTATCTCATCATAAGTATAAGTTGCTTCTAACTCTTGTTCTGATATACTTATATCATTTATCCTAATTTCCAAAACTACCTCATTATCTGTTATTTTAAGTGAGAAATATAGGGAAAAGAGTGCGAAAGCGGGGACTCGAACCCCGACACCTGTTAGGTACTAGATCCTAAGTCTAGCGCGTCTGCCAATTCCGCCACTCTCGCATCTAATGGAACTTCTTAAGAACATATTTTAATACAATTTACAAATATAACTTTAACCCCCTTGTTTCGCAAATATCAGTTAAATAAAAGAAAACCGCCCTTAATTCTTTCATTTAGAGGGCGGTATCATATTTTCCTGAATATATTAGAATTACACTAATTCTTTATGAAACCCTTCGGATATGTCCTTACATTATGACCGTACTTTAACTGCTCTTCCATCCTGCAAGACCACACAAGTTGTCCGTTCCATACTGTAATATCCGGACAACCATCGCACATACTCTGCCTTCCGTCTTCAAGAAAATCAACCGGTTGAATTATCATCAGAGTCTGGTAATGAAGACGCCTGATTAAGTTTAACGGATTTTTAATAAAATTAAAAAATGTTTTCCGAAGACCCTTGTCAAATAAGCCAAGTAGAAGCATCGATTTTCCTGTCCTTGTATAACTTGGGCTAGAATAGGCCAAATATCTGTCAAAAAACATATGATGGAATGTCTGTATTATTTCCATTGCTTTCTTCCCCATATACCCGTAAATCTTTTTTCGTGTTCCAAGTCTTCCGCAAAGCAGCCATTTGAAAGAATCAGGTTTTTCGGATCCATTCAGATAAGCACAGCAGTCATAATCAGGATATTCTTTCTTTATCAGTTCATAAATCTCCTCGGCTTTAATATCAGTTCTCTCTTCAACCTCTTCATTATATACAAATTCACTCATATCAATTTTCTTCGGTCCAAGATAGAAATCCACATTGCCATTATTTACTGCTCTGTATAGAATAAATACCATACCCTGCACAATATCTATATGCTCCTGACCCCATTTCACTAACTCGGGCACAATTTGCATTGTATCCTCATAAACAGTGGAATTAAATGTGCAAGAAATGTTCCCGGCCTCTGCTAACATTGATGCATAATAATAGCGCAGTTCATTTAGTTCAATTTCAGTTTTGCCTTTCCAACCCGGACGGGATTGCTTACTGTCAATATGGAAAGTAAAGCCATAAACACCAGCTTTTTTTAATTCCAAAAGAAGTTCTTTGGTCAATGCTAATCCATTTGTATTAACCACTGGTTTCAACCCTCTGGCTTTCACCATTTTAACTATTTCTACTATATCCGGATGTGTTAATGGATCGCCGCCTGCAATTGAAACGCCGTCACATTTTCTTAATCGGGTGAATACTTCTAAATCTTCATCTATCATTTTGAGTGTTTTGTGAGAATTTTCATTTTTGCGGTAGCAGCCGTCGCAATATAGATTACATTTTGCGGTAGGTTCAAGCCATGAAATCGAATTATCGGTTAAATTCCATGGAAGCCTGTAGTAATTGAGATGGTTAAGTTTCATAGAAATACCTTTTACAATAAAATTTATCCATAAAATTTATAGGATTATTTTATTTATCACAATTATTTTTTGTTAATAATTCTTCAATTAAACCGGTTTTTAATCCTGAGTTTCACAAATAATAAGTTATTTGATTTTATTCCCGGCCATATAGACTTTTTATCGGCAATCTGATTATATTTAATCATCAAATTTCTTCAATTTTATATTCAATATGGATTACAAATATTCCTCAGTTACAAATATTGGCTTAAAGCGTAAAAATAACGAAGATTCCTTAGGAATATTTGAGGTTGATAATGGTATATTGGCAATTGTCTGCGATGGTCTGGGTGGAAACAAAGCTGGTGATATTGCCTCTTACTTCAGTGTAAATAGTGTTTATGAATATTTCCAGTTATCAGATCAGTTAGATTATCTTGACCGTATTAAAATTTCCATTAAAAATACAAATAAGGATCTTATTGAAAAATCAGGCAGCAGCTCTGAATTCAAAGGTATGGCCACTACTATTGAAGTTTTGTTCCTTAAAGACAATAATGCTTACTGGGGTCACGTGGGAGATTCCCGTATCTACTTCTTAAGGAATGGCAATCTTAAACAGCTTACTAAAGATCATTCACTTGTGCAGAAATTAGTAGATGAAGGTTATCTTACAATTAAAGAGGCTGAAAATCATCCAAATAAAAATATAATAATGAGGGCCTTGGGAGATAACAACAATGTCGAAATTGATTTAAGCAAAATTAAATTGAATTCTTCTGACGATTTTTTATTCTTTATGTGTACAGATGGTGTGACTGGAGTTATGAATGACAATGAACTGGAAAAGATATTTTCCAATTATGATAAAATAAACGATACTTTGACTAAACAGATTATACAAAGAGGAGCACCAGATAATTTCTCATTTGTAATTATTGCAAAGAATTCCTGATGATTGGTTCAACAATTGAACATTACAAAATTACAGGTATCCTCGGTGAAGGAGGGATGGGCATTGTTTATAAGGCTTTTGATCTGAAACTTGAAAGATACGTCGCTCTTAAAATCCTTAACTCGCAGGCTACTACAAATCCTCAGTTCGTAGAACGATTCAGACGTGAAGCCAGACATCAGGCTAAACTTAACCATGGAAATATTGTCCCTGTTTACGGTCTTATAGAATTTCGACAGGTGCTGGGAATTGTCATGGAATTTGTCGATGGGGAAACTTTAGAGCACATGATACAGGTCCGGGGTCGATTGGAATTAAAAGAATCGCTTCATATTCTCGGGCAAATTCTTCTGGGTGCGGATTATGCCCATAAAAAGGGGTTTGTACACAGGGATATTAAACCGTCCAATATTATCATTAATCAGGAAGGTATAGCCAAAATAATGGATTTTGGTATATCTAAATCTCTTAATGAATTACATGGAATTACTAAAACCGGAACCAAAATTGGCACAATCCTATACATGAGCCCTGAACAGATTAAAGCTTATGAACCAACCGCTCAAAGTGATATCTATTCTATTGGGATTACCTTTTTTGAAATGTTAGCCGGTAAAACTCCGTTCGATGCGCCTACTGAGTTTGAAATTATGGAAGGTCATCTTAAAAAACTTCCTCATAAACTCTCCTCAACTTATGATGAACTTCCTCCTGAAGTTGATAGAATTATTGCAAGAGCTATGAATAAATCACTTGCAAAGAGGTACTCTAACTGTGAGGAATTTTTATTTGATGTGAACAACCTTCTGGACTCTCTTGATAATCCCGGGAAAAAACCTAAAAAGAAAGACATAACTAAAATTACTGATGTTAATAGACCTCCTAGAGGATTACGTGTACGATTCTACTTTATGGCTTTTTCATTTATTTTTGTTTTTATTGTATTATCCTTCTATTTCTATGGAGCTATTTCTGAATCCTGGAAAAAAGCTTCGGCTAAAAATCTAATCGTTAAAGCTGAAAAACAGGAAATTTATGCGCCTGGTTTTAAATTCAAACCACTCGTTCTGAATACTTCAGCATCGCTTTGGTCAATTTATTTTATAGATGATTCCGTCGGAATAATCTGCGGAAATAATGGTACTATTCTCAGATCTACAGATTGTGGGAAAAATTGGGTATCTGTAGGCGACTCTTCTCTTGGCAACCTGTATTCAGTTACTTTTCTGAATGATACAAAAGGTATTATTGTAGGTGAAAATGGAATTATTCTCAATTCTTTTGATAAAGGGAAAACCTGGAAGGTTGCTCAATTGCTCTCTAATAATTCTCTTTTCTCCGTCCATTTTATTGATTATTCTACAGGTTTTATAGTGGGGGCTAACGGTACAATACTTAAATCAATAGACGGAGGAACATCCTTTCAGTTGATAAATTCTCCCACTGATAATACTCTCTATTCGGTTTTCTTTCTCACTAAATTTGACGGATTTATAACCGGATGGGATGGTGAAATTCTGAAAACTGAAGATGGAGGAAATTTCTGGACAAGAGAAGATAAATTCAGCAATTCCTATTTCAGATCGATTTCCTTTATCGATAATAAAGATGGATTCGTAGTTGGCGGTGGAGGAGAAATTTATCGAACTTCTGATTCCGGCCATAAATGGAAATTAATTCAATCTAATACTTTTTCAGGATTATATAAAATTAGTTTTGTAAATGAAAAGGAGGGTTTAATCCTCGGTACTAGAGGTGATATTCTATTTACTTCAGATGCCGGAATAACATGGAAAAGCATACAAAACAATGCCTATTATTCTCTTACTGATCTTGCCGTGACACCGGGAGGGAAAATATTTATTGTCGGTTATAACGGGACTATATTATCAAATTAACTTGGGGGATTTGTATTGGATAAGTTTGTAATAAAAGGCGGAAATAAAATATCTGGTGAAGTTACTATAAGCGGAGCTAAAAATGCTTCCCTTGCACTTATGCCTGCTTCTCTTCTGGCATCAGGGAATTCTACTTTTTTCAACACTCCTGAGTTAAATGATGTCTATACCATGATGAAACTATTAATTCATCTGGGGGTAGAACCTGAATTCAGTAACAATATCCTTAAACTTAATACGAACAATATTATCAGCCAGGATGCGCCTTATGAACATGTAAAAAAGATGCGTGCTTCTGTTTATGTATTAGGACCATTACTTACAAGGTTTGGAACAGCTAAAGTATCTCTCCCGGGAGGATGTGCCTGGGGCCCTCGACCCATAAATCTCCATCTTGAAGGATTAAAGAAAATGGGGGCTGAAATAGAACTTATTGAAGGATATATTATAGCCCACTGCTCTCGTCTACATGGTGCTAATATCAGTTTTGATGTTTCGTCAGTCGGCGCTACAGGTAATATCCTTATGGCTGCTGTTCTGGCAAAAGGTGAGACTAAAATTATTAATGCTGCTATTGAACCTGAAATAACTAACCTTGCTCTTTTTCTGCAGAAAATGGGTGCCAGAATAGATGGGATTGGTACTCCAAATCTTAATATTGAAGGCGTTGATGAACTTAAATCTGCAGATATCCATACTATTCCTGACAGAATTGAAGCCGGAACTATCCTTATAGCTGCTGCCCTGACTGGTGGAAAGGTGAAATTGAATAATATAAATTCAAATCTGCTCCATTCAGTACTGAATAAACTTGAGGATACCGGGTGTATTATCAAATTTGGGGAAGAATATATTGAATTGGACGGATCTGATTTCAGTATAAAACCCACAGATGTCGTTACTTCAATTTTCCCTGGCTTCCCAACCGATATGCAGGCTCAGTGGACAACATATATGTGTTTTGCTAAAGGGACTTCAACAGTTACTGATAATATTTATATCGATAGATTTAAACATGTACCTGAACTTGTTAGACTGGGAGCAGATATTTCAGTTAATGAAAATAGTGCTGTTATAAAAGGAATTAATCAACTCAAAGGAGCTAAGGTTATGTCTACTGATCTTAGGGCAAGTGCATGTCTTGTTCTTGCTGGTCTTGCGGCTGAAGGTACAACTGAAGTTTTAAGAGTTTATCATCTGGACAGGGGATACCAGCGTATTGAGGAAAAGCTTAAATCTTTAGGTGCCGATATTACTAGGATAGAAGGTAAAGAATTTTAATAAATATGTTCTCATGGTTTGATAAAAGACATACTGTTTCTCTGGTTATCATAGTTCTTTTTGATTTATTACTTACCAGATTACCCCTGACTTCGGTTTTTGGATTTGAATATTCTGCATTAAATTCTATTCTTCTTTTATTCATTACAGGTTTTCTTACAATTTCTTTTTTGAGGAAAGGGGAAGAGTTGATTCGAATCCTAATCAGACTAACCCCCTATTTTCTATTAATCCCGGCGGTTATTTCAATTGCGAATTCTCTTCTAACTACTACCTGTTCTTTGGGTGATGGTTTCCTTTTTTACCTGGTAATTACTGTTCCATCAATTCTAATCGGTACTTCATTAGGTAGTTTTTCATTTTTAATTCTTCCAAGGTTTTCACGTCTCGTATTCTTATTACTTTTATTATTGATAATATTTATTCCCCTGTCAGAATTTTATTTTAATCCCCAGATTTATTTCTATAACCCTTTAGTCGGATTCTTTCCAGGTACAATATATGATGAAGGTTTAAGTGTAACATACAAACTTGTTGTTTACCGTTTATTAAATATTGTATTTTTTGCAACAATATTTTCGTTATCCCTTTTGGGAATTAAAAAACAATTACGGTTTAACAAGGTATCGTTCATGTTATTAGTTTCCATGGTGGTTGTTTTCTTCATTTATTTATCACCAAATATTGGTTTTTCAACTACTAAAGCAAAGATAGAATCCGCTTTACAAGGTAAATGCTATTCAGAACACTTCGAATTTATTTATGATAATTCTATTGATCCTGAGTATTTGAAAAATGTGATTGTACACCATGAATATTATTATTCAGAACTAAAAAGATATTTTAATTCTGTACCTCCCGGAAAAATTACGTCTTTTATATTCAAAGACAATCAACAAAAAGGAGAACTATTCGGCTCTGCAAATGCAGATATGGCAAAACCCTGGCTTTATCAGGTGTTTACTACAAAAAATGACTTCGATGTAAGTTTAAAACATGAATTAGCTCATGTGTTTTCTGCTGCATTTGGTTCAGGTCCGTTTAGGATTACAGGGCATTATAATCCGGCCTTGGTTGAGGGAATTGCTGAAGCAGCATCGCCTTTTTATGGGACATGGTATATTGACCAGCTCGCTTCAGTTGCATGGAATAATAATTACAAAGTCAATATTGTTGACCTTTTTAATGGTTTTAGTTTTTTTAGCCAGGCCTCTAGTCTCTCATATATCTACGCTGGCTCTTTTTCTAACTTTCTCATTAAAAGATATGGAATAGAAAAATTCTGCGACTGGTATAAAGGCAAATCTTTTAATGGGGTCTATACTTTATCTTTGGAAGAGGTTGCAAAACTATATTATAGTTATCTTTATGATCTTGGATATTCAGATAAGCCGAATACCGCTCAGTATTATTTCGGAAGAACTTCAATATTCTCAAAATTCTGCCCAAGATATATTGCCGACAGACTCGAAAAGGGTTGGGCTTTTTATTATAACAATAATTATTCTGAGGCAGAAAAAGTATTCACCAAATTAAACAGCATAACAAGAAATTATTCCGCATTGTTTGGTTTAGTCAACTGTAAAATCAAGCTGAATAAAGATGATGAAGGACTTTTGTTATTAAAGGATGAACTTGCTGATTTTAAAAACACATCATATTATTACGGGCTTGAATTGTTGTTAGGTGACATGTTGGTTAGAAAAGGATTTTTTATTGAAGCCAAAGAAAAATATTTTCTGCTTAACAATCTTGACCCTGACTTCCATTTAGACTATTTGTCAAAGTTGAGGCTAAATCTTGCGGTAAGTAACTCTCTTATTAAAAATTATGTCACTGGCAATGATTCGGATAAATATGTTATCCTTAAAAAATATAATTCAGATTCTTATGATTATGCTTCATTACCTGTAATAATCGATCTTGCGGTTTCTCTCCATATTCCCTATAGAGAATTTATTAAGATATTTGATAAAACTATCTTCGTTAATGATGTTTTCAGTAGTTACGGGACGTATTACCTTTCTGAGTATATGATGGAACACCTTGATTATGAAAGAGCCCGGAAACTCGCTGCCCTGGCTTTAAGATATAACAGTGGAGACAAAATAAACTTATTTCTCAGGTCACATTTCCTAAAATCAGAATGGATATTTTATAATTCGGAAGCTGTATTAAAAAATACTGAATTTATGACCGTAACTCCTCACATAGCTCCTAAGACCAAATAATCGTATCTTTACAATAATCATTTATAAATTATAATCTTTGAATAAGTTAAAACTACTCAATGAATTTTAAAAATCAGTTAATAGAATATCCTTTTCTAACTGCAGCTTCTGAAATCGCCGGAGCTATGAATGTAAATATTTATATAATTGGTGGATTTGTCCGCGATTTAATACTCAACAGGAAAAGAGACGAAATTGATTTTCTTGTTTTGGGAGATGGAACCGAGTTTGCCGAAAAATATGCTGCCAATTTGAATATAAAAAACGTCTCCGTTTTCAGGAATTATGGTACTGCTCACTTCAGATATGGTGATTTTGATCTTGAATTTGTTGGTGCAAGGAAAGAATCTTATTCAAAAGATAGTAGAAAACCGCTGGTTTTCACAGGTTCTTTTTTGGATGATATTAACCGGCGTGACTTTACAATGAACACACTTGCAATTTCTCTGAATCAGGATAATTATGGCGAGCTGATAGATACATTTGACGGATTAAAGGATATTGAACTGAAACTCATCAAAACTCCTGTGGATCCGCTAATCACTTTTAATGACGATCCTTTACGGATTCTCAGAGCTTTTCGTTTTGCGGCACAGCTCAATTTCCATGTCGAAGAATCCATAATAACAGCAGCAAACCAGCTAAAAGAAAGATTGAAAATTGTATCTTACGAAAGGATAACAGACGAGTTTCTTAAAATACTTTCCTCGGATAAACCTTCAGTAGGGTTAATTCTTCTATTTAAATCTGGTGTGCTTGAAGTTATTTTCCCTGAAATTGCTAATCTTGCCGGCGTTGATCAAAGGAAAGATTATCATCATAAAGACGTCTTTTTTCACACTTGCCAGGTTATTGATAATATTTCAAATGTTACAGATAACATCTGGCTCAGGTTTGCGGCTCTCGTTCATGATATTGCAAAACCCCAGACAAAGACATTCATAGAGGGAACAGGTTGGGCTTTTCATGGGCATGAAGAAATGGGAGCAAGAATGATTAAATCGATTTTTAAGAGAATGAAACTTCCATTTAACAAAATTGAATATGTTGAGAAACTTGTCCGTCTTCACCTAAGACCAATTGCTCTGGCTAAAGATGAAGTCACGGATTCTGCAATCAGGAGACTGATTGTTTCCGCTAGTGAAGATCTTAATGACCTTATAATTCTTTGCAGGGCTGATATTACAAGTAAAAATCAGGAAAAAGTAAGCCGTTACCTTGAAAACTATGAAAGAATTATGAAGAAAGTTTGGGAGGTGGAAGACAAAGATAAACTTCGTTCATTTCAATCTCCAGTTAAAGGTGAAGAGATAATGCGGATCTGTAACCTCGCACCGTCAAGAAAAGTTGGTGCAATCAAATCTGCTATTGAAGAGGCTATCCTTGATGGTAAGATTGGTAATAATCATGAAGAAGCTCTTGCTTTTTTAATGATAAATAAGGATAGATATCTTTTGTGATTTCCATCAGGATATGCATTCAACCGATCATATAATTATAATACCGTTCATAAATTACTTTAAGTAAATAGTAAAAATTACAGTAATTTTACCGGAGTATTTAATATAAAGTTGAAATATTCTATTTATGTTATTTGTTAATCTAAAAATGAACTTTTAACTCATTGGAGTAAATAATGCGAATTTTCTTTACCTCATCTTTAATTTTTCTCTTATCCTTTGCAGGATATAGTCAGAAATTATTAACTCTTGATGAAGCTATTAATATTGCTTTGCAAAGAAATACCTCACTTCAGAAATCCGTTAATAGTATCCAGTCTTATGAATCAAATGTTAATGCAGCTTATGGTAGTTTATTGCCTACTCTCGGCGCACAAGCTGGATTTTCATGGACAAGATCTGAGCAGGTAGGAGGCAGTTTTCCTCTCTCAAACGGTGGTTTTATTCCTCTGCCAAAATCTATTTCTGAAACAAGAAGCTACAGCTTGGGTGCAGGAACAAACTGGACACTCTTTGACGGATTGTCTAATCTTGCTACCCTGTCGCAAAGTAAAAATAATCTTGAATCTGCGCAGCTCTCTCTTTCACGATTAAAGCAAAATATTGTTTTCCAGACTGTCAGTAACTACTATGATATCATAAATGCCACTGAATTGTTAAAAGTTAAGGAAGAAGATGTTAAATGGAATGAGAAAAACCTTGAAACCATAACCGAGAGGAACAATCTTGGAGCTGTAACTCTTGCTGATGTTTATTCGCAGCAGGTTAATGTTGGTAATGCTGAGCTTGCAGTCATACAGGCAAAAAATAATCTAGAAACTTTTAAAAGTAATTTTTTATATTATCTTGGTCTGGATGTAATGGAATCATATACGTTTTCCGATTCGCTTTCTAATGCAGATAAAGATATAATACAGAAACATGTTGAAGCTAATTACAATGATTTATCTGATATTATGACTAAATCACTTAGTTCCAGGTTAGATTATCAGAGTGCTAAATTAAATTTTGAGAGTGCGGCAAATGGTGTTACTATTGCCAAAGGCGGGTATTTCCCTAATCTTACAAATAATAACACATTCTATACTTATGCCGATCAGATGAGCAATCTTTTCCAGAATAAAAGCTATTCAGTGGGACTGACATTAAATATCCCCATATTTTCCGGTTTTTCTGTTGATAACCATGTTCAGCTTGCGGAGGTTTCCTTAATGAATTCAAAAGCTGATCTATCTGATTTGGAAAGAGATATTAAAAGAAATATTCAGAAAACTTACCTTGACCTTCAGGCAGCAGAAAAATCTCTCGAAGTCAGCAAGAGAAATGTTGAAGCGTCTGAAGAAAGCAGACGTATACAACAGGAAAAATATGCACTCGGCTCCAGCACATTATTAGATGTTCTGGTTGCCAATTCGGGATACACAACAGCGCAGACCAACTATATTAATTCTGAGTACGCTTATATAGTATTAAGCGAACAACTTAAATATCAGCTCGGCATACTTGATTATAAAAAATACGAATAAAATTTTATTATAGGAGACTTTTCCATGGCAAACGGAAAACAAAAAAAATCTAAAAAGAAAGTATATATATTCGGTGGAATCGGAGTGGTTCTGGTTGCATTAGTTCTATTTGCGCTGCTTGGCGGAAGTAAAGAAGAAATAATATCAGTTCAGGTTGACCCTGTTATTAAAAGAGACATCACACAAACTGTTTCTGCTACAGGCAAAATAAGTTCTGAATTTCAAGTTACTATTACTCCTGAAGTAACCGGCGAAATTGTTTCCCTGCCTGTTAAAGAGGGTGATAAAGTTAAGAAAGGGCAGCTCTTAATTAAGATTAAGGCAGATGCATATCTTGCTCAGCAGCAAAGAGCCGAAGCTAATCTTTCTGCTGCAAAATCGTCCCTCGCTATGAACAAGGCACAGGTTGATAAGGTAACTGCAGATTATAACAGGACAAAGGAATTGCATCTGAAAAAGCTGTCTAGCGATGCCGAACTTGAAACATCCAAAAGTACATATTTACAAACGGTGGCAAATTATGAAGGAGCTCAGGCAACTGTTTTGCAAATGGAAGCTAGTCTGAAGGAAACTAACCAATCTCTATATAAAACTACTATTAATTCTCCAATGGATGGTACGATTAGTCAACTAAACGTGCAGTTAGGTGACAGAGTATTAGGCAGTGGTTTCAGCCAGGGTACGGACATTATGACCGTTAGTGACTTAAACAAAATTATCTCTACTGTTCAGGTTGATGAGAATGATGTTATTCTTGTTGCTGTAGGGGATACTGCCAGGATTAAAGTGGATGCTTTTGGCGACAGAATTTTCAAAGGTATCGTTTACCAGATTGGTAATAGTGCTGTGGCAACAGGAACAGGTACTCAGGAACAAGTTGTCAATTTTGATGTTAAAATAAGAGTATTGGATCCGGACCTTGGATTAAGACCGGGGATGTCATGCAATGCTACTATAGAAACTAAAACTATTAATAATGTCCTTAGCGTCCCTATCCAAAGTGTAACTGCAAGAAGTGAAGACATTAAAACTCCGCAGCCAACAGATAAACAGGATAACACTAATGTTACTGATAAGAAAGATAAAAAGGTTGGTGCTAATAATAAACCTAAAGAAATTGTATTTGTTATTGATAATAATAAAGCAAAAATGAGAGAAGTAAAAACAGGTTTGAGCGATGATAATTTTATTGAAATTAAAGAAGGTCTGAAAGATGGCGATAAGATAGTTACTGGTAGCTATCGTGCGATATCACGTGAATTGAATGAGGGTTCCAAGGTAAGAGTTGAGGAAAAAAAGAATACGATGGCTAAAAAATAAACGGGAATAAAATGAATATTATAAATATTGAAAATATAGCCAAAATATATCAGGTAGGCTCTGAAGAAGTATTTGCTCTTCGGGATGTATCATTACGAATTGATAAAAATGAATATGTCGCTATTATGGGCCCTTCTGGTTCAGGTAAATCCACTTTGATGAATATTTTGGGTTGTCTTGATACTCCTACTTCCGGCAAATATGAATTCAACGGCTTAAGTGTTAGCCAGATGACCGATAATGATTTGGCTAAGATAAGAAATAAAGAAATCGGTTTTGTGTTCCAGACATTTAATCTCCTTGCAAGATCTGATGCTGTCCATAATGTGGAACTTCCTTTAATTTATGCAGGAATAGCTTCTGCTGAAAGAAAAGAAAGAGCAAGACAAGCTTTAACTGATGTCGGATTAACCGATAGAATGCACCATAAACCAAATGAATTATCCGGCGGACAAAGACAAAGAGTTGCTTGTGCAAGAGCTCTTGTAACAAGACCATCTATAATTCTTGCTGATGAACCTACCGGAAACCTCGATTCTAAAACCGGTGAAGAAATAATGTCGCTGTTTAATGATATTTATGAAAAAGGAAATACAATTATTTTGGTTACTCACGAAGAGGATGTTGCTAATCATGCAAAAAGAATAATCAGGTTAAAAGATGGTTTGATTGAATCTGATAAACCTGTGGTAAACAGATATATTCCTAAACCAAAAGTTGTGTCGGTTTAATATAAGGAGGATATGATGAATAATTTTCTCTTTGAGCTGCGGGAAAGTATGATGATCGCCTTAAGAGCAATCAGAGCTAATAAAATAAGATCTATTTTAACTATGCTTGGTATTGTTATTGGTGTTTTCTCTGTTACAGTTATGTCTACAGCTATTAAGGGAATTGATACCTCATTCCAGAACGGTATTAGCGCTCTCGGTACGGATGTTTTATATCTTGATAAATGGCCCTGGTTTTCTAATGAGGACTGGTGGAGAATCAGGAATCGAAGAAATATTACTATGGAGGATTACAATAGATTTAAAGATATGGTCAAACTTCCAATTGCTACCGCACCGGTTACTAATAGCCGGCAAACTGTTAAATGCGGTGATAGAACAATTGAAAGTGTTTTCCTTAATGGCTCGAATGCAGATTATGTCAAGACTACTAACTTTACTTTCGATCAGGGAAGATTTTATTCTGAAATTGAAAGTAAAGGAGCAAGGAATGTTGTAGTTATAGGAAGCGAAGTCTGTAAAAATCTTTTTCCACGTTTAGATGCCCTTGATAAAATCATCAAGATTGGAGGTGTTGATTTTAAAGTCGTGGGTGTTTTATCAGAGCAGGGAAGTTTTATCCTTGGTCCGTTTAATCCTGACGAGCAGGTTTTTGTTCCCATTGGTACTATCTTTAAAAACTACCAGGGTCAAGCTAACGGTACTATAACCTTTAATATAAGAGCTGCCAGCCCTGCAATGATTGAGGATACTAAAGCTGAAGCTGAAGGTGTCATGCGCCAGATCCGTGGGCTGCAGTATAACCAGGAAAATGATTTTTCAATCAACCAGCAGGAAGGCCTTATGGCCAATTATAATAGCGTGGTTGGTGTTATTCAGATTGCCGGACTTTTTATTACAGGCCTGTCATTATTCGTAGGTGCAATTGGTATAATGAATATTATGTTTGTTTCTGTTAAGGAAAGAACTAAAGAAATTGGATTAAGGAAAGCTATCGGTGCTAAAAAAAGAGCAATATTAGGACAGTTTATTCTTGAATCATCTACTATTTGCCTTATGGGAGGTTTAGTTGGACTTTTGTTGGCTATTCTCGGAAGTATTTTAATCAGGCAGTTTATTCCTACATCTATTCAATTAGGTTCGGTTTTTCTTGCAATCGCTATTTCTATTATTACAGGGGTGGTTGCAGGTTTAGCGCCTGCTTATACAGCTGCTAAAATGGATCCGGTTGATGCTTTAAGATATGAGTAAAAAATGAATATACTCCAAACTCTTATTGTATCGATATATTCCCTTAAAGGAAATAGACTTCGTACAATGCTTACTGTTTTAGGTGTTGTCGTTGGAATCTTTTCGATTATTGTTATTATGACAATTATTACAATGCTTGAGAGTAGTATTCAAAATGGCGTCTCCCAGTTAAACAAAAATACATTCCAGATTCAGAAGTTTCCGGCTATGATGGGGGGTGGCCCAGGCATGCGGGATAGGTTCAGAAACCGCAAAGACCTTACCCTTGATGATTATGAGAGATTAAAAGGATTACTCACAACTGCAAAATATATCGGCGCGGAACAATGGACTTTCGGGAAAGTAGTTAAATTCGGCAGCAAGGAAACTAACCCTAATATTCAGGTTGCTGGAGTAGTACTCGATGCTATTAAAACAAATAACTGGAATCTGGATTACGGAAGAGACATGCGGGAATCTGATATTCAGTATTCAGCCAATGTTTGTCTTATCGGGGCTGAAATAGTCGCAAAATGTTTTCCTAATCTAAATCCGGTTGGACAAACTATAAGAGTTGATGGTAAACCTCTACAGGTTATTGGTGTTATTGAAAAACAACCCCAGTTATTCGGTGAAAGCCACGATAATTATATCGTCATGCCTATATCTACTTTCCAGGGATTCTATGGGAGAAGAGATAATTCTATTAATATTACGGTTACTTCCTTCAGTAAGGAAGATTATAATAGCACTATTGAAGCTGCTATTGGATTTATGAGAACTATTAGGAAAGTTGAACCGGGAAAAGATAATGACTTTGACATCTTTAGTAACGAATCCCTTATGACCCAGATAAATACGATGACTGCCGGTGTTAGAATAGGAGCACTTGCAGTATCTGTGATTGCTTTGATTGCTGCAGGTGTTGGCATTATGAATATTATGCTTGTCTCTGTAACAGAAAGAACCAGGGAAATTGGGATTAGAAAAGCTGTTGGTGCCAAAAGAAGTAATATCCTTATGCAGTTCCTTTTTGAAGCAATCATTCTTTGTTTTTTCGGCGGAATAATTGGAATTGTATTAGGAGTGGGATTGGGAAATCTTGCCGGTTCATTTTTAAATGCACAAACAGCGATCCCATATAATTGGGTTGCTATAGGATTAACTCTTTGTGTTATTGTGGGGGTTGTATTCGGCACTTATCCGGCATACAAAGCCTCAAATCTTGATCCTATTGAAGCTCTAAGATATGAATAAATCTAATTGACATTATTATTATTTATTTCTTTATTATTTTTAATAAATATAAAAACAATTTTATAACCGATAGGGTTTCTTATGAATCTGAGCCAGATCTTTGCAGTTTCTCTGCATTCTTTAAGAAGCAATAAACTTCGTACCTTTCTTACAATTCTTGGTATTGTCGTTGGTATATTTTCAATAATTGTAATTATGACAGTAATTACAATGCTCCAGTCATCTATTGAAAATGGTATTTCCTTTCTGAGCAAAAATACATTCCAGATCAATAAATTTCCTGCTATTCATTCAGGAGGCCCTGGTTCTTGGCAGAAATATAGAAATAGAAAAGATATTACGATTGAGGATTTTGAACGACTGAAAGATGTAATGAAGACTGCAAAATATATTGGTGCCGAACAATCCGTAAATGGGAAAGTAATAAAATCAATTTATGCAAAAACTAATCCAAATATTTCTGTAACTGGAGTTACAATTGAAGCCTATATGACTCATAATGTGACTATCATGGATGGAAGAAATCTTACTGATCTGGATGTTGATCATTCAACTTATACATGTTTGCTCGGTAATAGTGTTACAGAAAAAGTATTCCCCAATGCTAATCCTATCGGTCAATATATCAGAGTCGATGGCTTTCCAATTCAGGTAGTAGGTACTCTGGAACCGCAGCCTGCATTATTTGGCCAGAATATGGACAGTTATATTATTGTTCCTATTACTACCTATGCAGCTATGTATGGTAGATATAACAGGAGCGTGAGTATTTCAATCATGTCTAATAGTAAAGATGACTATAATAGCACAATTGAATCTGCAATTGGTTATTTCCGAACTATAAGAAAAGTCGCTCCCGGCGAAGATAATGATTTTGATATTTTCAGTAATGAATCTATAATGGGACAAATAAATGATATAACAGGAGGAGTAAAAATTGGCGCAATTGCTGTGTCCATTATTGCTTTACTTGCTGCCGGTGTCGGAATTATGAATATTATGTTGGTCTCTGTCACTGAAAGGACAAGAGAAATTGGCGTAAGAAAAGCTGTAGGTGCTAAGAAAATAAATATTCTTATGCAGTTCCTGATGGAGGCAATTGTGCTATGTATTATAGGAGGCATTATAGGTATATTTCTTGGTGTAGCAGTGGGAAATATTGCCGGGTCCTTTCTTAATGCACAAACCGCCATTCCGGTTGACTGGATTTTTATTGGATTAACTCTGTGTATAGTTGTTGGTGTTATATTTGGAACTTATCCTGCTTATAAAGCTTCAAACCTTGACCCGATTGAGGCATTGAGATATGAATAGTAAAAAGGTACCGGATTATTGACCTTAAAAATAATCCAAATAATACGATTTCAAATCGATTTCAAAACGTTTTCAAATCAATTTCAGAGTTTTAAACTCTACTTATAAGAGAAATATAATAGAAACAGAATAGAATCCTTCCAGTACATTAAGTCCTATCCGTACGATTTCCCTGGTTAAATAATTGTATTGTTCATCAGATTAAGTGATCGTTTAAGGTGCGTTTTTCCGCTTATCCCAAAATCTCATATATTTACTCTATCGAATTATTAAATAATGAAAAATGCTTGATAAAAAAACAATAAAGACCTGGAAACTTCATTTACAGGATGAAATTGATGCCTCATTCTTATATAAGCGTCTTGCAACAATGGAAAAGAATGAAAAGACAAGAAGAATTTACCTTTCTCTTGCCTCTGTTGAAGATAAACATGTAGCTGTCTGGAAAGACCAACTTCAGAAAAATAATATCACATTGGGAGAAGATAAACCTTCCTTCAAAGCCAGATCCTTAAATCAGATTTCAAAAAGTTTCGGTCATGCTCTTCTTACCAAACTTATGCTTAAAGAAGAAGCAACAGAAGTTAAATCCTATATGGGACTATATAATGATAGTCCGGCAGGTACTACTAAGAATATTGCGTTAAAACTTGCCCAGGATTCAGCTCAGCATGCAAATAAATTAATGAAAGATGGCGGTATTTCAGAAGAACCATGGCATAATTCTGAATCCGGAGGTCTTCTAAGGAATATCGTTTATGGCTTTAATGACGGACTAACTGCAAACTTTGGACTTATAGCCGGTATAATTGGTGCTAGTGCGGCCCCTCACATTATTTTAGTTTCAGGTATCGCAGGAATGATCGCTGACTCTCTTTCAATGGGAGCAAGCGGTTATTTGGCTGCTGTAAGCGAAAAAGAAGTCTTTGAATATGAAAAACAAATGGAAGCTGATGAAATCTCTATGATGCCTGAGCTTGAAACTGAAGAACTTGCACTTATTTATGAAGCTAAAGGTATGGATAGTGAAGAGGCAAAACAGCGTGCTGTTGAAGCTATGAAAAATCCTGAACAGGTTCTGGCTGAGAAGGTTCACGAAGAACTTGGTTTGTCAGAAAAACTAGTCAGCCCGATTAAGGAAGGATGGATCACAGGAACATCTACAGCTGTAGGAGCCATTATTCCTATTTTACCCTTCTTTTTTTTCAACGGCATACTAGCTGTATTGATATCATTTACCATTGCAATGTTAACTCATTTTGGTGTCGGTGCTGCAAGAAGCTTTTTTACCGGAAGGGGAATATTCAAAAGTGGATTTGATATGTTTGTGGTAGGTATGGGCGTCGCTGCAGTGGGTTATTTAATCGGAGAACTGGTATTAAAATTCCTCCTATAGATATATAGATTTGTCGTTTTCAACCACGACTCATCGGGAGGAATCCCATGAATAATTTGTCATTCTGAACGTAGTGAAGAATCTCTCTTTCAAACTGGCATTTAAGGAAACTTAATAAAAAATAGATATGGATAATAAATGAAATTACTAAAATATTTGCTCCTTATAGTTATATCTGCTTTATTTTTGTCTTGCAGCAAAAAGGTTAACTCTGATCCGGCATATTCTGCAGAGCTTACAAAATGGCATAATAATAGGATAGAGAATCTCAAGAAAGAAAATGGATGGCTGAATCTTGCAGGACTTTTTTGGCTTAAGCCCGGAGAAAATAAATTTGGAAGTGCCCAATCCAACGATATTATATTTCCCCAGGAATCTCCTGATAATATTGGAACTATTATTCTAAAGGATTCAAATACCATACTAAAAGTAAATAATGGTGTTGAAGTTACAGTTGCAGGAAATATAGTAAATAATCTTATCCTGGATAATGATATGACCGGAAATCCGACAATTATGGCTAATGGTTCTTTGAAATGGTTTATTATTAAAAGAGGAGATAAATATGGTATCCGCCTGCGCAACCTCAATGCCGATCTAATTAAAAATTTCCCTGGAATTGAAACCTATGATATAGACAAATCCTGGAGAATAGAAGGCAGTTTCAATAAATTTGCACATCCTGAAATTATAAAAGTGCCTTCCATTATAGGAACTGTAGAGCAGGATACTGTCTTTGGTTATCTTTCTTTTAACCGGAATGGTAAAAATTATTCTCTGGTCCCCGTTGTTGAAGATGGCAGTTATTTCATAATCTTTGCCGATGAAACAAACGGGGAAGAGACTTATGGGGCCGGAAGGTTCCTTTATACCTCTCTGCCTGACTCATCTGGTAAAGTTATACTTGATTTTAATAAGGCATATAATCCGCCCTGTGCGTTTACCAAATATGCTACTTGCCCGCTTCCTCCCAAAGAAAATTACTTACATTTGAAGGTAACTGCGGGAGAGAAGAAATTCGGGCATGAGCATTAATAGAAATTGATAATATCCTTAATTACTAATTTGTCATTCTGAGGAAAAAATAAAGTTTTCCCTCATTGAAAACGAAATGACATTATCGTTGTCATTCTGAACGGAACAAAGTGGAGTGAAGAATCTCCTCCTTGTTATTAGAAGTAGCAGAGCGTCTGAAGAATCTCCGAAATCAATATTATAAGGAGATTAGTTATTTCCTGCCTTCAATACATACAAAAGGTATTGTAAGTTTTAATTCACCCTTTGATTTTGCATACTTATTAAGCATTGCTTCAATTAAATCAAATATTTCTTCTTTCCTTTCAGGAGGAACAATCCTGATCCAGCTATCAAGGAAAGCCAGTTTTATGAAATGATGGTTTAGAAAAGTAGTTCCGTCTAAGTATCTCATATAAAAACTTTCCTGGATAATTCTTTTTATCACAAACTTATTTTTCTTTACCTGGTGCAGATTTTCCAGCACCGTTTTCCTTTTCTCCTTAATATGCTGTTTCATCATTAATATTGAAGTAGGAAGATTTTGTTCTTTGAGTACCTTCTCAAAAACAGTATAAAATTCTTTCATTGAGCCTGGTAAATTTACTGTAAAAACAAGCTGTCCTCCGGGTTTCATCGTCCTGTAACATTCTCTTAATACTTCCATTTGGTCACTACAATTATTCAATCCATTATTCGAAACAATCAGATCAAAATAATTATCCTCAAATGGTAGCCTCTCCGCATTTCCATTTATTATGTTAATATTCTTAACTCCCATTATTTTAGCTTTGAATTTTAATCTCTTGGTTGCTTCTTTCCAGGGGTCAATTCCATAAACCATTGAATCATTTCCAAATCGCAAAGCTATTTCAAGAAGTGGATATCCTGTGCCGCATCCTATATCCAGAATCTTAGCACTATTCTTAAATGTAATGGTGTCAAGAAGAGCCGCCCCGAAATATGATGACCATAGAGGCATTTCATCAAAAGAAGAAATAAGAGCAGGATCAGTAAAGTCAAATGTCTGTTCCAGATAATTTTTCATAACCACCTTCAATAATTTGCTACAATAATAAATAAACTTCTCTAAAAAGGCATTATTTAAGTAATTTCCGGATAAAATACTATCAGACAAATATCATTGAATGTTCTCCCATAATTTGATAGATTTGCACAGTTTTTAACAATAAAATTGAGGAAAATGAAACAAATCCTATTCATTCTCATGGCAGTTTTAATACTTGCCGGATGTAACAAAAATTCTGCTGATAAATATATGAAGCAGGCAAAAGCTGCTGTTGAGCAGAAAAAAATTCCTGATGCAGTAAAAGCTTATGAAACCCTAGTAAATGAATTCCCCAAGGATTCATTGGCACCTGAAGCACTTTACCAACTGGGATCTTTATATCAGAGTAAACTTGTACAGGGATATGAAGCAACTGCATCCACAGAAAAGGCAGTTACTATCTTCAAATCAGTTTTTGATAAATATCCTGACAGCAAACAGGCACCAAGTTGTCTATTCATGTGCGGATTTCTTCAATCAAATGAATTAAATAAATATTCGGATGCTACTTTATCTTATAATACATTCCTTCAGAAATATCCTAAGAATGATATGGCACCTGCTGCTAAATATGAGCTTGACAATATGGGTCTGACTCCGGGACAGGTGCTCGAAGAAAAAATCTCAACAAATAAATAATGGAAAACAGGGAGGACTTCAGGTCTTATCTTAACCCGGCTGTAATTTCAAAACTCAACTCGCTCGAACTTAAAGCTAGATTGGTGGTTGAAGGTTTTATGGTTGGGCTCCATAGAAGTCCCTACCATGGCTTTAGCGTTGAGTTTACACAGCATAGACCTTATATGCAAGGGGACAGTCTAAAAGACGTTGACTGGAAAGCCTACGGTAAAACTGAGAAATATTATATTAAACAGTATGAAGAAGAAACAAATCTAAAAAGTTATATACTTCTCGATACAAGCAAATCCATGGGTTATGCCTCCGAAGGTAATATTACAAAACTTGAATATGCCTCTACTCTTGTCGCCGCCCTTTGCTATTTGATGGTAAAGCAGCAGGACGCGGCAGGGCTCGCACTCTATGCTGAACAAATAAATAAGTTCTTCCCGCCTAAGGTATCTAAACCCTACCTTCAGGAAATGCTTAAAAACCTGGCTGCCGTTAAACCCTCTGATAAAACAAACACTGCGGCTTCACTAAATTCAGTGGCTGATAAAATAAATCGTAGGGGACTAGTTATCATCTTTTCTGACTTCTTTGATGATATAAATTCAACCTTGAATGCGCTTAAACATTTCAGATATAAAAAAAATGAAGTGATTGTTTTCCAAATACTCGATCCTCTTGAGAGAAGTTTTGCTTTCGGGAAGGATGCAATATTTAAAGATCTTGAAACTGCCGAAGAGATTACTACCCAGCCATTCCAGATCCAGAAAGTTTATAAAGAAGCTATGGTAAATTTTATTAGTAGAATCAAAACAGAATGTTATAATTCCAATATAGAATATAATCTGCTTGAAACATCCACTCCTTTCGATAAAGCTTTATACAGCTATATACAGAAACGAAAAATGCTTTATTAAATAAAAGCTTTTATTTCGTTAAAATATTTGTCAGACAAGCTTTCTGCCAATTCCTTATTACCTGCCTCTGTAATAATCCTGATAATTGGTTCTGTATTTGATTTTCTGAAATGCACCCAGTGATCTTTAAAATCAATTCTTAAGCCGTCTTCGCTATTAATGTCAGCCCCGGAATATTTTTTTATAAGGTTCTTAATAATTTCATCCGGATTTGCTTTGCCCAGCAATATTTTCTTTTTTGCTATAAAATAAGAGGGGAGCGTACTCTTGAATTCTGAAAGTGATCCTCCGAATTCAGTTAGCTGTTGTAACGTAAGCGCTATTCCAACTAATGCATCCCTGCCATAATGTAACGCCGGTAAAATGACCCCGCCGCTCCCTTCGCCGCCAATAATTGCGTCAACTTCCTTCATTCTCTTTACCACATTTGCTTCACCTACAGGAGAACGGAATACCTTACAATCGTATTTTGCGGCTACATCATCAACTCCACGTGTGGTTGATAAGTTTACCACTGCATTTCCTTTTACCTTTGAAAGTATAAAGTTAATTGCTGTTGTTATTGTATTTTCTTCACCAAAAGGTTTCCCCTCATTTGTTATTAGGACAAGCCTGTCAACGTCAGGATCAACAACAACTCCAAGGTCAGCTTTATGCTTAATTACTGACGCCATAGTTTCAGTCAGGTTTTCCGGAATAGGTTCCGGAAGACGGGGAAATATTCCACTTTTTTCACAGTTAAGTTCTATAACTTCACAACCTAAATTTCTTAACAACTCTGGTATTACATAAACTCCTGCACCGTTAACGCAATCAGCAACCACCCTGAATTTCCTTTCTCTTATCTGATCAAGATTAATACATTTTAGGTTCATGGAATCATGAACATGTCTTTTCAAACCTTCTTCAAAATAAGAGTACTTACCCAGCTTTTCCCAGGACACAAATTTATTTGGACTCTGGTTAAGTAGTTCAAGCATTTTAACATTTTCTTCCGGAGTCATAAACTGGCCGGTGCAGTTCAAAAGTTTAAGAGCGTTCCATTCATTCGGATTATGGCTTGCCGAAATCGCTATTCCACCCTGAGCCTTTAAAGTTTTAACAGTATATTGTACTGTAGGTGTTGGACAAATGCCTATATCAACGACATCAAGGCCCTTAGCAAGAAGAGTCCCTTTTACGATGCTATTTACCATGTCTCCTGTTATTCTGGCATCTCTACCCACTACAATGGTTCCTTTCCCTATAAAATTTGCATACGCTGAAGTGTACTTAACCAAAACTTCGGGATCTAAACCATCTCCTATTATCCCTCTGATTCCTGATATACTGACCATTAATGTAGGCATTTGTTCTCCGGATTATTAAAATCAAAGGTTAAAAATATGAAAAAACAGTCAAATTATCTTTCATAATCTGATGTTTTATATATTAACCGTTAGCTTGTAAAAGTCCAATAATCGAGTTAATAGTCCCTTTGAGTGTACTTGAAGCCCGTCTGAAGTGTGCTTGATATTCGTTTAAAGTGGATCAAAAGTGGATTTGAAATGCACTTGAAATGGATCTTAAATCCGTCGATCTTCCGTCCCTGATCCGTCTGTTCTGGATCAGTTCACCGTCTGAGATTCTTCAATATTTCAAAGAACAATGACACTCTATATACATATGTATTGAAATGACAAATTAGTTCCTTATGACAAAAAAATAGCACTAAAAAATTGTTTTTATTTGATATGTCTGATAAATTGTCACTTCAATACCTTATTTTAATAATCTCAGAAAAAATACCATAATATGGACATTGTCAAAAAGAAAATAGCTCGTGTAAACAAGGCTCTCATCAAATTCTATGGAGTGCCACTGCGTCCGGAGCATCCTCCGGATCCAGTCGATATGCTTATTGGTACCATTCTTTCGCAGAATACAAATGATAAGAATTCATATAAGGCCTTTATTAACCTAAAAACAGCATATAAATCCTGGGAAGAGGTTGCAAAACAACCAAGAAGCAGGATTGAAACACTTATTAAAACAGCTGGTCTAGGAAAGCAGAAATCTACTGCTATAAAGGACTTACTTACTTCACTACTAAAATCTTATAATAAAATAACATTAGAGTATCTAACCAATCTGAAAAATAAGGATATTCTAGATGAATTAACTAGATATCAGGGTGTCGGAGTTAAAACTGCAAGCTGCGTGCTCCTGTTTGCCCTGAGGCGAAATGTTTGCCCTGTAGATACACATGTGCACAGAACAACAAACAGAATTGGTATCGTAGAAACAAGTACTCCCGATAAAACTTCATTAATGTTGAACGGGAGCATGGCAGAAGGAATTGCTCATCAGTTTCACACAAACCTGATCAGACTGGGAAGGGAAATATGTAAACCTTCAAATCCCGGATGCTTTGGGTGCCCTTTAGTGAGGATTTGCGAGTTTAGTGAAAAAAACATGAATAGAAATACTAAATATAAGGTTAACGATTTTTTGCTTTTGGACAGCATAAAGTAATTCAGATATTAAGAATAAAAATACAGGGTTGAAGGAAATCTCGTAGTTAATAACCATAGGTTGGGATATCATTGGTCACATCTTACCAAGACACATTTCTTATATATTTCACGTAAGTATTTTTTATTACATAAAATATGTACCATAAAGGTATAGGAGATTCTATATGCAGAATTCCTTAGGTATTGTTGGATATGATTTCGTTGAATTTTATGTAGGTTCCGCTAAAATGTGGGCTTACTGGCATGCCAAAGCTCTTGGATTTGTAAACGTTGCTTATGCTGGGCACGAAACTGGCGTTAGGGACAAATCTTCATATTACATGGTAAAAAATCAGATCCAGATTGTGCTTACCTCCGCTACTAACCCTGCAAATTATGAAGTCTCCTCTTTTGTCGAAAGACATGGTGAAGGAGTTAAAAGATGGGCTCTAAAGGTTAGGGATGTCAGGACCGCTTATGATTTAGCAGTTAATAATGGAGGCATCCCTGTAAGATCACCCAAACAATTTAAAGACGATGACGGCCTTGTAGAAGAAGCAGCAATAAAACTTTATGATGATGCTGAGATTGTTTTCATTAATAAAGATAAATACCGGGGATTATTCAGACCGGGCTTTGATAAACCAATTCAGAAAATTGAAATTAAAAATCTTGATAGCGGACTTAAGGAAATAGATCATATAGTTGGCAACGTCAGAGTCAATGAATTGAACCTGTGGGAAAATTACATTAACAAATCCCTGAATTTTGAAACCTTTATTGAGTTCGGAGCCGGCGACATTTCTACTCAATATTCTGCTCTCATTTCTAAAGTTGTAAGATCATCAGAAGGAGTCTCGGTCAAAAATCCTATCAATGAACCATTCGAGGGAAAGAAGAAATCCCAAATAGAAGAATATATCGATGAATATCAGGGTTCGGGAATACAGCATATTGCTATTACTACTGATGACATAATAACCACAATAAAAAATCTTAAAGAAAACGGAGTTGAATTTTTAACCCCTCCACCGAATACCTATTATGAAGCCCTTCGTGAAAGAAACCGCAATATTACTGAAAATATTTCTGCTTTAAAGAAATTAGGAATACTCTGTGACACGGAAGGGAAGGGTTATCTCCTTCAATTATTTACAAAGCCTGTTGGCGACCGCCCAACATTTTTCTATGAGATAATACAAAGAAGAAAGGGTGCTGAAGGATTTGGACAGGGTAACTTCCAGTCCTTATTTGAATCGATTGAAAGAGATCAGCAGCTGCGAGGAAATTTCGATAAGGATAAATAAATATGCCATATTATGTAAAACTTGGAAAGGTTCCTCCTAAAAGACACACGACTTTCTATAAGGAGGATGGAATATCATTATATCGGGAAGAACTTTTCAGCACAAAAGGATTCTCAGGAATATATTCAAATAAATACCATATTTATATGCCTCCCCAGGTTGAAAGTATTGGCGAGTTAACTTCTGACTTACTAAAAACCTCCTCAGAGGTCTGGGCTAATGCACCTCTCCAGTATTATCATTTCTTTACTGATAAAAAAAAATCAGAGGGTAACTTCCTCACTTCACGTAATGATTTTCTTAAGAACGATCATATCACTATATCAACCGCGCATCCTAATGAGGATCCTGATATTTTCTTCCGGAATAGTTATGCTCATGAAGTTATATTTGTCCATAACGGAAGCGGTGAGTTTTTATCAGAGTATGGCAGACTTCCATTTGAACAATGGGATTATATTGTTGTCCCGAAAGGGACAACTTACAAAATGAACTTCAATAGCAATAACGGCAACAAATTATTTATAGTTGAATCAGATACGCCTTTTGAAATTCCAGTCCCTTATAGAAATGAATATGGCCAATTGCGTGAAGATGCTCCCTACTATGAACGTGATTTCAAACCACCTCAATTTATGCAGCCAATTGATAAGCAGGAGAATTATCAACTGATTCTTAAAGTACAAAACAGATATTTTAATTACAGGCTCCCTCATCATCCATTTGATGTTGTAGGATGGGACGGATTTTTGTATCCTTACACATTAAATATAAAAGAATTTGCACCGAAGGTGGGAAAATTACATCTTCCGCCTCCTATACATCTTGTATTTACAACTCAGCACTTTGTTCTTTGTAATTTCGTTCCCAGGTTATTTGATTTCCATCCCGATTCTATCCCCGCTCCTTATTATCATTCTAATGTTGATAGTGATGAAGTTTTGTATTACGTCCATGGCGATTTTATGTCAAGGACAGGAGTACAGGAAGGTTCAATTACTCTTCATCCGATGGGAATACCACATGGACCTCAACCTGGGAAAACAGAAGCATCCATTGGCAAAAAAGAAACCGATGAATATGCTATAATGATAGATACTTTTGACCCGATTAAAGTTACTAACAATGTAAAAGAAACAATGGCAGGAGAATATTCTCGCTCCTGGATTGAGAATAAATAAAACAAACAAAATATGATAAAAATTCCTGAAACAATACGTACCCTGATACCATATAAATCAGGTAAACCAATTGAAGAACTCGTTCGTGAAAAAGGACTTACTAAAATAGTCAAATTAGCATCCAACGAGAATCCACTGGGACCATCTCCAAAAGCGATTGAAGCAATTAAAGAGAACCTTGGAAACATGCACCGTTATACTAATCCCTCCGCTTATGTGCTTGTTCATGCAATTGCAAAAAAGATTAACAGAAAACCGGAACAGATTGTAACTTGTTCCGGCTCTGATTCTCTTCTGCAGTATATTATTACTGCATTCAGCAGTGAGAATGATGAATTAGTTACTTCTGAAGGAACTTTCATCGGCTGGTATGTGAATGCTAATAAATATGGCCGGAAATCCATCTGTATTCCTCTGAAAGATTATTCTTTTGATCTTGATGCAATTGCCTCCGCGGTAAATAATAAAACAAAAATAATCTATCTTGCTAATCCAAATAACCCAACGGGCACTATGTTCTCTAAAAAAGAATTTGAACATTTCTTAACCCGGATACCGGACAATGTTCTTATTGTTTTAGATGAAGCATATACCGTTTACGCGGAATCTAATCCCGATCATTTAAATGGTCTCGATTATGATCTGGAAAACCTGATTGTTCTTAGGACTTTATCAAAAGCATACGGACTTGCCGGGTTAAGAACAGGATTTGCTGTAGCGCATGAATACCTGATTAAAGAAATGTATAAGGTAAAACTTCCTTTTGAACCTAATTATCTTGCTCAGATTGCATCAGTCGCGGCACTTGATGATGATGAGTTCCTGCGGAAAACTATTAAACAGAACGAGTATTCCCTTAATATGATGAAAATGAAATTTGAAGAATTGGGAATTGAGTATGTGCCTACGTGTGCCAATTTTTATCTCATATTAATGCCAACTGAAAGTTTTATGATAGAGTTTAATCAGGAGTGTCTTAACAGAGGTCTAATCCTCAGACCTGTGAATACTTTCGGAATAAATAATGGGATCAGAATCAATTCCGGAACTGATGATGAAACGGAATTCGCTTTGCAGGTCATTGAGGAAGTATTTGCGATATTGATGAAGAAATATAAGATTGAAAACAAACTCTCACTTTCCCATTAAGGGAAATATCGAATTGATCAATTGAGTTGAACCAGAATCTACAAGTCAGATTAAAATATTGAATTTCAGGAATGACACATATTTGGAGTTTATATGAAATTAGTATCATTTCTATTGGGAAATGAAGAGAGAACCGGACTTTGGTACGAAAATAAAGTTTATGATCTGACAGAATGCGGCAAATATATTAATCTTAACTTGCCTGCTAAAATGGCTGATTTACTTAATGCTGAAGAGGATGGATTAATTCTTGCCAGAAAAGTAAATAATGCTCTGATCCAGGGGAAAATTACTTCTTCGCTTAAGGAAGATACATTTAATATGATTGCTCCTGTTCCTCATCCGGCATCATGCAGAGATGCCTATGCTTTCAGGCAGCATGTCGCTACTGCAAGAAGAAACAGAGGCGTGGAAATGATCCCAGAATTTGACCAGTTTCCAGTTTTCTATTTTACAAACCATAATGCAATATTCGGAACAGGGGATATTCCTGTTGAAGAAGATCATCTGCGGCATTTAGACTTTGAACTTGAGTCAGCTATTGTAATTGGTAAAAGAGGTAAAAACATTTCCTGTAAGAATGCAGATCAGTATATTGCAGGTTTTATGGTTATGAATGACCTGTCTGCACGTGTATTGCAGATGGATGAAATGAAACTTAATCTCGGTCCTGCTAAAGGAAAGGACTTTGCTACATGCATAGGCCCCTGGCTGGTTACTCCTGATGAATTGGATGAAAAACTTATTAAAACTGACTATGGGAATAAATATAATCTCAGGATGACCGCAAAGTTCAATGGTAAAATGATTTCACATGGTAATTTGAAAGATATGAACTGGACCTTCGCTGAAATAATTGAACGTGCCTCATACGGGGTTGAATTATTCCCAGGTGATATTATTGGTTCAGGGACTGTCGGTACCGGCTGTTTTCTTGAACTTAATGGTACTGCTGAACTTGAAGCTAAAGCTAAAGGGGAAACTTATTCTCCCGTCTGGCTAAAAGATGGTGATGTTATAGAACTGGAAATAGCAGGACTAGGGATTCTAAAGAACAGAATTGTTAAAACTAATAATGCCATCTCTATTCTTGCAAAAAAGAAATCGTTAAAATGATTAATCTTAAATATTGGAAAGAATATTCTGGTATTTTAATAGAAGCATGATGAAAACCCCATTGTGGATCCCTTCAGAAGAAAGAATAGAGCGTTCTAATATGTTCGCATTTATGAATTTCGTCACTCAGATTAACGGAATATCATTTAACGATTATAGCGATTTATATAACTGGTCTGTTTCTAATATTGAAGAATTCTGGCAATCAATTTGGGTAACATCAGGAATCGTCCATTCCCATAAATATTCTTCAATACTTAAAGATAAATCAATGCCTGGTGCAAAATGGTTTACTGGGGCAAAACTTAATTTTGCAGAAAACCTACTAAAATTCAGAGATATTCACACTGCTATAATTTCTTCAAGAGAGAATTTCCCAGATATTAAGATTACATATGTTGAACTTTATGGATTAGTCGCTTCAGTAGCTTATCACCTTAAAAATATGGGCATAAGAAAAGGGGATAGGATTGCTGGTTTTATTACAAATATTCCCGAAGCTGTTATTGCAATGCTTGCAGCAACAAGTATTGGTGCAATCTGGTCATCCTGCTCGCCTGATTTCGGGTACCAGGGAGTGCTAGATAGATTCGGTCAGATAAAACCAAAAATATTATTTGCAATTGAAAGCTATTACTATAATGGTAAAAAAGTTGATTGTGCTGAAAAAATAAAAATAATATCAGAGAACATTCCTGAACTTGAAAAAATAATACTTGTTAAAGATTTTACTGATCTGAAAAATGGACAAAAATATTCAGATCAGAAAGTAATTTGTTTTAATTCTATGCTTAATAAAAAATCAGAGCCATTAGTGTTTGAACAGTTACCATTTGACCATCCAGTTTATATCATGTATTCTTCCGGGACTACTGGAATTCCCAAATGTATTATGCACGGGGCAGGTGGAACTCTGCTTCAGCATTATAAAGAACATTCTCTGCATACTAATCTTTCAAGAAAAGATACAATAACATATTTCACAACTTGCGGCTGGATGATGTGGAACTGGCTTGTCAGTTCACTTCAGTCAGGTGCCACTGTTTTTTTGTATGACGGTAGTCCTTCCCATCCAAATATCAAAACATTGTGGCAAAAAATTGAGGATAACAAAATTACTATATTCGGAACTTCACCAAGATTTATTTCAATATGCGAGAAGGCTGGAATTGTTCCTCAAAATGAATTTAATCTTTCGTCATTAAAAACTCTGCTCTCTACTGGTTCACCATTACCGGAGGAAAGTTTTCATTGGGTTTATAAGAATGTAAAACAAGATCTTCAACTTTCATCTATTTCCGGCGGTACTGATATTATCTCATGCTTTATGTTAGGATGTCCGATTCTACCTGTTTATGAAGGTGAAATACAGTGCAGAGGACTTGGAATGAAGGTGGTATCCTTTGATGAAAATGGAAAATCTGTATTAAATGAAAAAGGGGAACTTGTCTGTACTGCACCTTTCCCCTCAATGCCTGTCAGTTTTTGGAATGACCCTGATGGAAGTAAATACCGGAATGCTTATTTTAGTTATTATCCTGATGCCTGGAGACATGGAGATTATATTTTAATTACTGATAATGGAGATGTTATTGTTTACGGTAGATCTGATGCAACATTAAAACCAGGTGGCGTTAGAATAGGTACCTCTGAAATTTACCGCGTTGTTGAAAAGATGGATGAGGTCATCGATAGCCTGGTTATTGGTCAGAAATGGGGAAATGATATCCGTATTATTATGTTTGTTGTTTTAAGAGGGAATAAATTGTTGACAAATGAATTAACCGATAATATTAAACACAATATTAGGAATCAAACCACTCCAAGACATATTCCTGCCAAAATTATCCAGGTAACTGATATTCCACGCACAATTAGCGGGAAAAAAGTCGAAATTGCTGTTGCAAAAATAATTCATGGAGAACCTGTAGAAAATAAAGATGCTCTTGCAAATCCCGAATCTTTATCCCAATTTTACAGTATAAATGCTTTAACAATATAGTGGAAGTGACATGAACTTTGAAAAAGAGATCCGGGGGGATATTACAATCGAAAATATTAATATTGAAAGGGCTACTTACAGAGAAGCTGAGGAGTTTAGAAAATTTATACAGGAGGATATTGTAAAGGGTTGTAATAAAATTATTATCAATATGAAACCATGTGAATTTATAGACTCAACATTTCTTGGAGTGCTCGTAAATTCTCTTAAACAGATTCAGAAATCTAATGGAAACCTGAAACTCGCTTCAATTCACGATGATGCAAAAATTCTTCTTGATATAACTCGAATTACTGAAATATTCACCATTTATCCGGATACAGAAGCTGCTATTGAAAGTTTTACATCATGATGGTTTATTTATTTATAAAATCATTTTAAATAACGAGTGAATTCTTGAGCATTTCTAATATCAGGGCACAGTTCCACCAATCATTCTGGGTTGCCAACATTATGGAACTATTCGAAAGATTAGCCTATTATGGTCAGGCAACTATTTTAAGCATTTTCCTGAGAAATACATTAAAATTTAACGAGATTCAGGCTGGACAGTTGTCTTCCATCTTCGGAGGTTTAATCTATTTCCTTCCTATTTTTGCTGGGGCACTTGCTGATAAATATGGATTCAGGAAAGCATTCAGTTTCGCATTCTTTGTATTGGCCATTGGCTATTTTCTAATAGGTTCAACCGGAATGCCTGCCTTTTCAGGTCTTTACCAGGGACATTTGTTCCTGTTTTTATCCTGTATTTTAATCTTTACTGCAATAGGTGGATCATTTATTAAGCCTAGTGTTCTGGGTACAATCGCTCTTACGTCAAAACCAGAATCAAAATCCTTAGGGTATGCCATTTATTATTGGTTGGTTAACATCGGTGCTGCTATTGGTCCATTGATCGCATTTTTAGTCCGCAATTATATTAGTATTCAGGCTGTTTATATTGTCTCCGCTATAAGCTGCACACTTATGTTCTTTACAACACTTGTTTTCTATAAAGAACCTGTTCCTGAAGGTGTAGTTGTAAAAATATCTCTGCATCAAGTTTTGAAAAATATGGGACTAGTTCTTCAGCGGTTCCGGTTTATAATCTTTCTCCTTATTTTCTCCCTTTACTGGCTGATGTTTTGGCAGATATTTATTGTTATCCCTTTTTATCTTACAGATTTTATTTCCAAAGACGCTCCTTTTGAAATAATTGAATCCGTAGATGCCTGGGGAATTATTCTTCTTCAATTAGTAATAAACCGCCTTACTAAAAAACTTGCTCCTATAACTGCTATAATAGTTGGTTTTGCATTTACTATTTTAGCCTGGGGATTTATAATGGTTCACCCATCAATTACAATGATAATTGCTGGAATGGTTATATTCTCAATCGGTGAACAAACACAGGCACCCCGTTATTATGAATATATCGCCGATCTTGCACCTAAAGGACAAGCTGCGTTATTCCAGGGATTTGCTTTTCTTCCTATTGCTATTGGATGGGCATTGGGTGGAACTCTTGGTGGTTGGTTATATAAAACCTTTGCAAAAGAATCTAATCAGCCTTCCATGATTTTTCTGGTTCTAATGTGCATTGGAATAGTAACAACTATTTTAATGTGGTTATATAATGTTTATATAAAAAAATATCCAGTATCTGAAATTGTCGAGGAGAGTATTTAACAATTGAGAAAATTCTTAGAAAATCCACGTAATAAAAAGATCCTATGGATTCTTGGCGGTATTGTTGTTTTTCTGTTAATAATGGATTATATACTGCTCCCTTGGTATGTTAGCTCGCCAGAAATCAAAGTACCTAAAGTAATTGGCCTTAATGATCAGAATGCAATAAATGTGTTGAAAGATGCAGATCTTGATCCAATAGTAAGCGATACAACATTTGATGATCAGGTTCCCAAAGGATCAGTTATGTTTCAAAAACCTGAAACGGGAAGTATTGTTAAAAAGGGAAGGCGTGTATATTTAATTCTCAGCGGCGGTGAACCAATGGTTTCTGTTCCAATTTTAAAAGGACACTCTCTTTCTGAGGCAAAACTTTCATTAGAAAGAGTCGGCCTTAAATTGGGGCATGTAAATGAACAGCCATCTCAGAATCCTAAAGATGTTATCTTTGATCAACAGTTTACTGCAGGTACTCAGTTAAAAAAAGGGGAATTGGTAGGAATTACTGTTAGTACTGGCCCTGTTGAAGAAGGTGAAATTACAGTTCCTGACCTTATTGGAAAGTCTCTTACAGAAGCCCAAAAACTCCTCGCTGACAGCGCCCTAACTGTAGGTAAAATAAATTACCAGCCTTCTTTTTCACTTCTGCCAAATACTATTCTTGACCAATATCCAAGCAAGGGGAATAAAGTAAATAAAGGTGCAGCAGTAGATCTGTTTGTTACCAAATCCGGTGATGATAAAAAAGTGATTGAAGAATGAAATTAATTGCCCCCTCAATATTGACTGCAGATTTTACAAACCTTTCCCAACAAATCAGGAACGTTGAAATTGGAGGCGCCGACTGGATCCATTGCGATATTATGGACGGCCACTTTGTCCCTAATATTACATTTGGTCCTATAGTAGTTAAAGCCGTAAGAAAATGTACACACCTTCCCCTTGATGTTCACCTGATGATCGAAAATGCCGACGATTATATTGAAGACTTTATAATGGCCGGAGCTAATTATGTTACTGTTCACCAGGAAGCTGTTATTCACCTTAACAGAACAGTTAATAGAATAAAAGACCTTGGAGCTAAAGCCGGTATCTGCATTAATCCTTCTACTCCGGTGGATACTTTAAGAGATACTGCCGAATTTGCTGATTTAATTCTTATTATGTCTGTTAATCCCGGATTCGGGAATCAATCATTTATTCCTAATTCCTTAAAAAAAGTTAGGGAACTCGTAAAACTTAGAGAAGAATTAAAAGCTAATTTCCTCATAGAAATTGACGGTGGAATGAGTAAAAATACAATAGGCGATGCATCAAAAGCAGGTGTTGAGGTATTTGTATCTGGTTCTGCTATTTTTAATACTGATAATGTATCTGCCGCAACTGCTGAGTTGAAGTTCCTTATTCATGAATGATGAGTGTGCAATTCATCATTTTTGTCTTCAACAAGCAACATATGGAAAATGATCAAGAATCGAACTAGAGAGGATGATTGGTAAATAATTCTTTCTAAATATTTTAATGTTGTCTTACTTCAACTCAGAAATTTATAATATCTCAGTTAATAGATAAATATCCTCATTATTGTTATAAATAATTTAATCGGAATTGAGAGCAATAATTAGTTCTGCGAAATCTCTGAATGCACCATTTCCTCCTTTCTGTTCACACACATAATCTACCATATTTCTTATTATTGACATACCGTCTGAAGGAGTTGCCGTTAAACCTACAAGTTTCATAATTTCTATATCGTTAACATCATCACCTATGTATGCAATATTTTCTGGTTGAATATTATTGTATGCAATTATTTCTTTCAATAGTTTGTGTTTTTCCTTAATCCCCTGAAATAATTGATTTATTTTTAATTTTTCAGCTCTTTTCTTAATTGAGCCGGATAATTCTCCAGTGATGATACCAGTTTCAATTCCAAGAATATTTCTTAGTCTCTCGACTCCCATTCCGTCACGTATTGAAAACCGCTTTAACATTTCTCCTTCTGCCGAGTAGTAAACCCCGGTATCTGTCAGAACACCGTCGTTATCAGTTAAAACAAGTTTGATTTTTCTAACCTTTCCTTTTAGCCGAATATTTTTTTCTTTAATATTATTTTCAGTTACCATGTGTAAATCCTCCGTCTACTATTAAATAAGCCACTCTCAAAATAATCCATCCTTCCAAGAGAAGTATCTTTGAAAAAATATTTTATAAATCTTTTCGGTAATTTTCTACAACTCCTGGAAATAGGGAAATAACCCCTACTCTTTGATTGCCTAGTAACAATTTGCGGAATTGAACCTCTAATATACTAAAATTGAGATTAGACGTTTTCGAAAAATATCCAATCATCCCACCCTCATAAAACGCTGAAAACTGACAGTTATAATTTGAAAAATATAAGCTGATTTTGTGCATCATAGTTGTTTCATTTAATGAAACGCAGATAAATAGGATATTATTTCACATGTTTATATATTTCTTATGAGGGAAATTGTTTTCCTCATATAGCTAAAAATAAATTAAAAGTTAAGATCAAAAACAATATTTAACAGTCAAATAAATAAAAATATTCCTGATAAATGGAGTTAAATAACCATAATGCGAATTATTAAACCTGCTAAATTAAATAAAGGAGATATTATTGGAATTATATCACCCTCTTCACCAGTGGATGATTTGATTAAATTAGAACGATCAGCAGAATATTTTGAAAAACAAGGTTACAGGATCGAAATAGGTAAGAATGTTAGGAAAAGTAATGGCTATCTTGCTGGTTCAGATAAAGAGAGAGTAGATGATATCCACAAAATGTTTCTGAACAAAAAAATTAAAATGATAATTTGTTTAAGAGGTGGATATGGTGCTGGAAGATTACTCGATAAAATTGACTATGAAATAATAAGAAATAATCCAAAAATATTCTGCGGATATAGTGATATTACGATCTTACAAAATGCATTCCTTAAGAAAACTGGCCTAGTCACATTTGCTGGACCTATGGCTGGGGTAGATTTTAGTAATGAAATAAGCCGGTTTACTGAAGAAAATTTCTGGAACACTCTAACAAATTATGATCCTGTAATTGTAAACTATCCAGGTAATGAAAAATTGGACAGCTTATCAATGGGGGTATCGACTGGAATACTAATAGGAGGAAACCTTTCATTATTTTCTTCTTTAATCGGATTAAAATATCTACCCGTTCCGGGAGGGAAAATTTTAATGCTGGAGGAGGTCGGTGAAGTTCCTTATAGGATAGACAGAATGTTGAACCAGATTAGGCTTTCTGGATATTTTAACTTGATTGAAGGAATTATATTAGGTGGTTTTACAGATTGTGAAGAATTAGAACCAGATAGAAAAACTATTTCTTTGTCCGATGTTATGCATGATTACTTTGGTAAGGGTTTCTCTATTCCGGTTTTGTTTAATTTCAGTCATGGTCACCTGAAGGATAATTTGACTGTTCCGTTAGGAATCAAAGTCAGGATTAATGGAAATAAAAGGAGTATTGAATTCCTTGAAAGTCATTTTGCGAACTGAATTTTAATGCCCGGGGGCACAATTAATATCAAATATATTACATGTAATATAGGTCTTGATTATTGTAATTGAATTTTACACAGTTCTGTTATTATCTTGGTAAAAAAAATAAGACTGATTGATGAAAACCGTATTAATTGTTGAAGATGAGGCTATTGTTGCTAAAGATTATAAAATGATGCTTGAAAACATCGGGTTTAAGGTTGTGGGAATAACTGACAATAGTAAGGAAGCTATTGAAAAAGCTACTTTCGATAAACCTGAAATTATTCTTATGGATATAAATTTAAGGGGGAATATCAGTGGTATTGAGACTGCACAAATTATTTATGATACTTATAAACCAACTATCGTATTCCTTACTGGATTCGATGAGGAAGTCCTTGTGTTTACCGGTATAAATTACAAATATATCCGAAAACCTATCTATCAATGGAATCTTATTAAAGTCCTTAACTAAAATAAGTAACACATTTTGTCTGGTCTATCTGAGAAAAACCTGAATATTCGCTTAATATTTCCTAATATTTTTTGCAAAGATCAAAATATTTTTATAGAATGTCCCATAAAAGAAGAGTATATTTGTATATCTTAAAAGAATTAAATAATTATGGATCAAAAATTTAAATTACTCATTCTGGATGATGACGAAATATCGAGGTATTACGTTTCATATGTTTATAAAAAGACAGCAATTGTTGATGCTGTAGAAGATGCTGAATCTGCAATTTTAAAAGCATCTGAGATCTTGTATGATATTATCCTTCTTGACATTGGACTAAGAGGAAAACTTAACGGTATAGATGTTTTAAAAGAAATGAGAAAATTACCCGGATATGACAAAGTACCTATGATTGCATTTACTGCATTCGCTATGGCAGGGGATAAAGAGAAATTTCTATCTGAAGGATTTAACGATTATATTTCTAAACCGTTCACTAAAGAAGAATTATTTGCATTAGTGGAAAAAAATCTGCTGAAAAGCAGTGAGCCAAATCAAAATTAGTACTATTTATCAATAATAAGTAATTATTTCTGCAGGATAATTTGTTTTTTAGTTATTCCTGAATATATTTGTATCAGTTCTTCGAAAATATGAGTCGTGGATTTATAGCAAATTGCAGCGACAATAAATAATTGCTAAACAGCCTATTCGAATTTCCCGCTGTTAGCGGGTTTTCTTGTTTAAATCCAATACCGTCGCGATTTAAGACAAATTGCAGCGACGTTAATTATATGCTAAAAAGTCTGTGGTTAGTTTTAATTACCCCTGCTTTTGGCAGGGTTTTTTTTGTTTAAGGAATTTTATATCATTATAAATAAGGATAAACACAATGAATGAATTCACAGAAATTCTTGAATCTATACCTGTTGACCCATTAACAGGAGCTCTTTCCGTTCCTATTTATCAAACCTCGACTTATAGACAGGAATCCCCGGGAGTCAATAAGGGCTTCGATTATACAAGGACTAATAACCCAACAAGAAAAATTCTTGAATCTATTATTACTAAACTTGAACAAGGTAAAAACGGTCTTGCTTTTGCCAGTGGTCTGGCAGCAATTGATTGTGTTGTCAAATTGCTTGAAACAGGTGACGAGATACTGGCGGTCGACGATATATATGGCGGAGCATTCAGACTGTTTACTACTGTCTATAATAAGTTCGGAATAACAACAAAATTTGTGGATACTACCAACTCTGAGAATGTAAAAAAAGAAATAACATCCAAAACAAAGATGATTTGGCTTGAAAGTCCTTCAAATCCATTATTGAAAATTTCCGACATTAAAAAGATTTGTGAAATTGCCAAAGGCCATAATATACTTGTATGTGTTGACAATACTTTTGCTTCTCCAATATTTCAAAAACCCTTAACTCTGGGAGCTGATATCGTAATTCATAGCGCTACCAAATATATAGGTGGACATACTGATGTGCTAGCAGGACTTGTAGTGACTAATTCTGATGACCTTGGCGAAAAGTTGAAATACATTCAAAATGCGACTGGTGGAGTGCTGGCTCCTTTTGACTCTTGGCTTCTTATTAGAAGCATAGAAACATTAAAAATTAGAGTTGAACAGCATTCTGCAAATGCACAGAAGGTTGCTGAATTTCTGCAAGGAATACCGGAAATAAAGAATCTTTACTTCCCAGGTCTAAAAAGTCATCCTAATTATGAAGTTGCTAAAAAACAACAAAAACTTCCTGGTAGCATAATATCATTTTCTTTAATTGACGACACCGAAGATTCTGCTGTAAGGTTTGTTACTTCAACAAATATATTTAAGCTGGCAGAAAGCCTTGGGGGTGCTAAAAGCCTTCTTTGTCATCCAGCATCTATGACTCATAAATCTATACCAAAAGAAAGAAGATTAAGTGCTGGAGTTTCAGATAGTCTTATAAGATTATCCGTCGGTCTTGAGGACGCTGATGATCTCATCAACGATCTTAAAAATGCTTTTGAGTCACTTGGTAAGCCGGCAATTAACAATATAAAACCCGAACATGAGTTATTTGTGTGAGGATAAGCTGTTGTATAGTTACTGGCAATAAAACTTACTAATTAAGTTCTATAGTATGAATAATATTAATGATGTCAGGAATACAGATTGGCTTAGTTAAGTATGATGATGATTTTATTGATTTGGCCTTTTCTCTTAGTTCATCATCGTGGTAACCGGTCATAAATATTATATATGGTTTGCTGAATGCATGTATTTCTTTGGCAGTCTGGATTCCATCCATCTTGCCAGCCAGACCGATATCCATTAATACTATCTGAGGTTTTTCTTTAATTGCAATTTTAATAGCATTTTCACCTGAACCAACAGGTTTTAGCGCATTGTAATTTAGTTTTTTTAATTGAAACTGCAAATACATTGCGGTTATAGCTTCGTCTTCAACTATCAGGATTTTTATATCATCTTTCATTGAAAAACGATTATTTTAATAATCCCCATTAACATATTCTATATAGTTCATTATAACTTAATAATTTATCAAGAAAATGTACTTTGATTTCAGATAATCAGAAATACTTTCAGATTATATGTCAAAATCTTAATAAAACTTAGTTAATCTTGAAGATATTATCAATCCTTTCAGATAAATTAGGAGGGAATGGTGCCACATATCACATAATAATATTGCTATTCCATAGGTTCAATTTCAATATGTAATAAAAAAGCCGCAGTGTAATCCGCGGCTTTAGGGAAAAGAAGTTCGTAATAGATAGGATATACCTACGTAAATACTCAGTACCGGAGGCCGGACTCGAACCGGCACCTGGTGTAAGCCAGACTGGATTTTGAGTCCAGCGCGTCTACCAATTCCGCCACTTCGGCTTCTGATTTGAGGCGTAAATTTATAAAAAATCAACTTGTAATCAAACTAAAAAGAGTTTTGTCACGATTTATTATTTAATAATCCATGTCACAAATATATCTTCTTTAGATAATTAGCTTCACATTGAAACAGATATAAATAACTAAATTAGGAGCTACAATATGTTAAAATCTTTTGTACTTGCTATGGTACTTTTCATTTCAACTTTTTCTTTTATACCCGCCCAGCAGGATTCTAAACCTGTTAGATTACTTGTTATGCAGGATGTGGTTCATCCAAATAAAGTAGAGGCGTATGAAAAAGCACAGAAAGAGATGAATGAATTTATTAAACAAAATTATCCTGGCGTTAAATGGGATTGCCTGCAGTATGATTCGTATACGTATGATTATCTGGTTGAATTGACTAATTATGGGCAAATTGATGAGATGAATAAAATGTGGCAAGATAAAATGAAAACCGTTAATCAGGATGAGTTTAATAAACTCGCAAATAATTTTATCGGTACTATATCGGCTACCAATCAATTGGTGGTTACATTGGATAAAAAAGGATCTTATAATTCAAAAAATCCAGATATAAAACATTCTGATGCTAAATTCTATCATTGGGATTATTTTGAGTTTATTCCAGGAAAAGAAGATGAAGCACTTGCAGTTGCTCGTGAAGAGGCAGCTTTATGTGATAAACTGAATCTAAGAGGTGATTTTCATTTATGGCGTATCAGTATGGGGCAAAATACTAATGCTATCGTTTATGCAAGCTGGGATAAAGACAGAGTCACTTTCTTTACAAATATGGAGAATGACAATAAGTTAGCCGGAAAAGAAATGGAGGAATTAGATAAAAAATTCATGTCTTATGTTGTTAAATTTGATCATTGGAACGGAAAGTCAAGACCTGAACTTTCTATAAATGCAATGGATACTGCGGGGAAATAGGTATTAAGTCTGGCACTGATTTTAGAGTAGTCACGGATTATCCGTGACTACTTGGGAAATACTATTGTTTCTTTTCTATCTTTGCCCAGGAATCCCGAAGAGGTACTGTTCTATTAAATACAAGTAACTTATCATTGGATAAAGGGTCAAGACAAAAATATCCCTGTCTTTCAAACTGGAATTTATCACCGGGTTTAGATGAAACAAGCCCTGGTTCTATCATACTTTTACTTAAAATTTCTAATGAATGCGGGTTAATCAATTCTTTAAAATCTTTCTCTTTGTCTCCAGCAGGATCCTGAGATACGAAAAGACGGTCATACAATCTAATTTCTGCATTAATTGCATGAGCAGCTGAAACCCAATGAATTGTCCCCTTAACACTACGTGTATTTCCGGAACCGCTTTTTGTATCCTTGTCAAATGTACAATGAAGTTCCATTATTTCACCGTTCTCATTTTTAATTACTTCAGTACATTTTATAATATATGCATATCGAAGCCTAACTTCATTCCCGGGGTACAAACGATGGAATTTTTTAGGAGGAATCTCCCGGAAATCATCCTGTTCAATGTAAATTTCTTTTGAAAAGGGGAGTAGTCTTTTCCCCATTAAAGGATCCTCAGGATTATTAATAGCCTCAAGTTCCTCTACCTGTCCATCAGGATAATTTGTTATAATTACTTTAAGAGGATTGAGTACGGCCATAACCCGAAGGGCTTTAATGTTTAGATCTTCTCTTATGCTATGTTCCAATAAAGCAACATCTATCATACCATCCCGTTTTGCAACACCAATCTTTTCAGAAAAATTGCGGATTGATTCGGGAGTATAACCCCGTCTACGAAGACCGGAAATTGTCGGCATACGAGGATCATCCCAACCTGAAACAAATTCTTCCTGTACTAGTTCAAGCAGTTTACGTTTACTCATAACAGTATAGCTAAGATTAAGCCGGGCAAATTCAATCTGTTGTGGACGGTTCTCAAGATGAAGTTCTAGTAGTAGCCAGTCATAAAATGGACGATGAATCTCAAACTCAAGAGTACAAATTGAATGTGTAATTCCTTCAATCCAGTCAGAAATGGGATGCGCATAATCGTACATGGGATAAATGCACCATTTATCGCCGGTACGGTGATGTGTTGCTCTTTTTATCCTATATAAAACAGGGTCACGCATAATCATATTAGGAGAAGACATATCAATTTTGGCCCGTAAAATATGAGCACCATCTTCATATTTTCCATCCTTCATACTTGTAAACAATTCAAGGTTCTCTTCAACAGATCGGTTCCTGTTGGCTGATTCAATCCCGGCTTCGGTAGGTGTCCCTCTCATATCTTTAGTTTCAGCAGCCGAAGAAGAATCAACATAGGCCTTTCCTACTTTAATAAGTTGTAGTGCAAATTCATAAAGTTTATCAAAATAATCAGATGCATAAAACATCCTGCCTTCCCAATCAAATCCTAACCATCTCACATCTTCTTCTATGGATTCAACATATTCAACTTCTTCTTTAGCAGGATTTGTATCATCAAATCTTAAATTGCAGAGACCATTGTAATCACGTGCTATTCCGAAATTAAGACATATTGATTTAGCGTGTCCTATATGTAAATAACCGTTTGGCTCAGGAGGGAAGCGGGTATGGACTCTCCCATTATATTTATTTGTCTTAAGATCATCATTAATGATGTCACGAATAAAATTAGAAGCTGCTGGTTTTAATTCTGTATTTTCTTCCATTGTATTAATTGGATAATTTATCAATTATAAAATCTATTCTTTTTAGTATTTTTTCTTTTCCTAAAATAAAAAGTATATCAAATATTCCTGGTCCGCCGCCAACACCTGATACTGCAAGTCGGAGTGGATGAATAATCTGTCCGTTTCCGATCTCAAGTTGGAAGGCAGTTTTATGAAGAGTTGTCTCGTATTCCTCTTTAGTAGGTGATATCAGAGTGGCAATATTTTCAGCAAATTTACTGAGAATTACTGGAGAATCAGGGGTCCACCTTTTTTTAACAATTTCTTCATCAAATGTTACTGGTTCTTCAAAAAAGTAAAAACCTTTACCTATGAATTCCTTTATAAAAGAAACTCTTTCTCTCATAACACTTATAACTTTCAGTAAATACTCGTTACTGAATTCTTTATCTGAATATTTTGATGTTTTCATTTCTTCACGTAGAAGGGATAATAAATCAGTTTCAGACATTTTCCTGAGGTGTTCTTCATTAAGCCAATTCAGTTTTTCAAGATTAAAAACTGCTCCTGATTTATTAATTCGGTCAAGTGAAAACTTTGCTATTAGTTCATCTATATAATAAAACTCCTGGTCATCTCCTGCTGTCCATCCCAATAATGCAACAAAATTAACCAAAGCATCTTTCAGGTATCCTTTGTTTTTGTAATCCTCAACAGCAACATCACCCTGACGTTTACTTAACTTGGAGCGGTCAGGGTTAAGAAGCAGAGGGAGATGTGCAAAAACCGGAATCTCCCAACCAAAGGCCTCATATAGCAAAACATGCTTTGGTGTAGACGACAACCATTCTTCACCCCGAATAACATGTGTAATTTTCATAAGGTGGTCATCAACAACATTAGCTAGATGGTAAGTGGGATAACTATCCGATTTAATTAAAACCTGATCATCAACTACATCACTCGAAAATTCAACGTCTCCCCGGACATGATCCTTAAATTTTATTATCTTGCCTGGTTCTACATTTAATCTCACTGTATAGGGAAACCCATCGGATAAGTTCTTTTTGATTTCCTCGTCTGAAAGATGTAGACAATGCTTGTCATACATCGTCTGAATATTCTTCTTCTGTTGCTCTTCGCGTAAGGTTTTCAATCTATCAGAGTTGCAGAAGCAATAGTAAGCTTTCTTATACTTTATTAATAATTCTGCATATTCCTTATATATGTGAAGTCTTTCCGATTGTAAGTAAGGGCCATAGGGTCCCCCTTTAACCGGGCCTTCATCGTAATCCAATCCAGACCATTTAAGAGTCGAAATTAAGTTTTCAACTGCCCCAAGTACATAGCGGTTTTGGTCCGTATCTTCAATTCTAAGTATAAAGATGCCTTTTACATTTTTGGCAAAAAGGAAATTATAAAGAGCAGTTCTAAGCCCACCAACATGAAGAAAACCAGTGGGACTGGGAGCAAACCTTACACGCGGAATATCATTTATCATAAAATTACATCTAAAGTTGAAAAAAATACATCAGAAAGGTATTGCTGGAATAATTCTTTTAGTTAATACTTACCTTTGATTCAGTATAATATTTAACCTTTTGGATAAATTCCTGGCTGTCGATTGGTTTTGGGATATAATCTGTAGCTCCTGCTTCCAGACACTTTTCCCTGTCTCCTTTCATAGCAAAAGCAGTAAGAGCTATTATCGGGGTTTCTTTATACTCTGGCATTAATCTAATTTTTTCGGTAGCTTCAAATCCATTCATTACCGGCATCTGCATATCCATTAGAATCAGGTCAAACTTTTGTTTCTTTACCTGATCTACTGCCTCTGCACCATTTTCAACAACTACAATAGTTTCAAAATTATTCTTTTTTAAGAGTCTGGTTACTATAATCTGTGAATGTTTATAATCTTCAACCAATAGTATTTTAACACCATCCTTTGTTTTTGCTACAACTTCTGGTGGCGTCGGTTCATCATAACGGTTTATCATTTGATTTATAGTTTCTGCTAGATCTTCAATATTTGTACTTGATTTCTGCAGTAGATCACTAAATAACCCATCTATTTTCTTTAAATCTTCCTGATAATTTTCTTTACCTGTATATATAATAATTGGAAGTTTTGAGAATTTAGGATTCGATTTAATCTGCTTTATAAGGTCAAATCCATTGATTTCTGGCATATCAAGATCAATTATTGCAAGATCCAAACTCATGTTTTCTATCAAATGATACACTTTTGAAGAATGAGACTCTGCTATAGCATTATATCCTGCCTGTACAATTGCTTCCTTTATAAGAGTCAAAGTGGGCACATCATCATCCACTACAAGTATATTGCTATCCTTTTTTAATCTGTAACTTGTAAGAACCTCTACTAGGAATTTATACTTAATCGGTTTCACAAAATACTCTACTGCACCCATTAGGAAGGCCTTCTGCTGTTCAGCTTCAACGGAACATATTATAACTGGCGTATTCTTGGAATTTTTATGTTCCCTTATCTGCTTAAGAAGCTCAAAACCATTTGTATCCGGGAGTACTATATCCATCAAGACTGCAAGAAAAACTTCTTTTTCAATTGCCTTTAACGCCTGATCTGCAGAATTAACAATTATCGGTTCATACCCCCACTTATTAAGGTAATTACTTAAAAGTTTAGAAGTCGCATAATCATCTTCTACGACAAGAACCCTGTTCTTTAACCCTGGTTTCGGTAAAGAAATGATTTTAGTTTCAATAGGAGCTATTTCTTCTACAATTATACTAAAATTATATGATGTACCTTTACCTAACGAAGAAATAACCTCAATATCTCCTTTAAGAAATTTTATGTATCGTTTTGTTAATGTTAAACCAAGTCCAGTTGCATTTCCACTTTTATTATTTGATAATTCCGTAATAGAAAAGGGTTTAAATATTTCTTTTACTTTGTTCTGTGAAAGACCTGCTGAAGTATCAGATATTTTAAAATTGATTTTACCATTATTTCCAGGGAGCACAAATATGGATATTTTCCCTCTTTCGGTAAGTCTTAAGGAATTAGTTATTAAGTTTATTAAAATATATTTTAATTTTTGAGAATCAAGTTTAACGGATTCTGGTAAAGATTTGTCAAAATTGATTAAGAATTCGATCTTATTGCGATCAGTTTTTTCAGTAAATATTTTAACTACATCTTCTACAAAATTCCTTAGATTAATTGTTGAGATTGACTCCTTAATTTGACCTGAATCAGATTTAGCGAGGTCAATAAGATCATTAATCAATGAAAGAAGGTTTTGTGCATTTTCCTTCATTGTGGAGACATACTCAGATTGCGAAGAAGTCAGATTATCCTCATGTAAAAGGGATATGAAACCCATAATACTATTAGTAGGAGTGCGGAGCTCACTTGCAATATCTGTAATAATTGTGCTTACATTACTATCATTTTTTTCAGTTCCTGACCATATAGTAAAAAGATTACCTAGAATAGTGCCAACCAATTTTAATTGGTCGCGGTCAATATTAGTAAAAGGTGTTTTTTTTGCAATTTTTAATAGAGAATTGTTACCTGAGTATTTGAATTTTAAACAACCCTCATATATCATGTAATCAGTGATCTGTATTTCACAATCAGATTGCATATTCAGTTGATTGTAATCCGCTGCTGATTTAACACAATAACAATTCCTACATTCGAAATTAGCATTTCGTACAAAAGCCTTCTTAGCCGATGTAGATTTTCCTAAAACCAAAAGGCTGGAATTATCAACAATTTTGAATATAGTTACTGCTTCAATTTCGAGTTCACTTGTAAAAAAGTCGGAAACAATATCCGGGAAATCCTGCTGTGATTTAAGAGCGGTGTTTACAAGTTCGTTGTATTTTGTGAGAAATTCTATTTTTGCACTCTGCATTAATGACCTACATTTGCTTAAAAATACCCCTTAAGTGTCAACTACTATAATCAGATACAAATATATAAATTTAGAATTATAAAAGAAAAGAAGAATATTGAAATAAAAATATTTGACATAACATTTATCCGGACAATTATTTTGATCTTTTAGCTCATTTTCAACAAAAAGCCATTTTACTTTATATGTTTAATAATCTGGTAAAATCCTTACTGGTCCTCCTGGTTAATTCATTTTCAGAGGTAAATCTTCCTCTAACAATAATAAATTTTTCCCAATTAAATATGTTTTTATAAATACCATAAATATGATGCCCAAAATCACATAAATTGTGCAAAAGGACAAGTTTAAACCTAATGAATTTATATTTAATTGAATTAAAAATAATTACTGGTTATATTTCAATTTATAGGACTTAATTTATTGCCCTTAGACACAAAACAAAGAGCAAAAACAGTAAAATTAAGAGTCCTTTTGAATTTAATTAGTCTAAATCTAATGGATCAGATCCCGAGAATACTTATTGTTGAAGATGAATCAGTCATTGCTATTGATATAGCAAGGACTCTTGAGCGATTAAAATATCAGGTTGTAGGATATTGCCGCAACGGTAAAGATGTTATTATTAAGGCTGGCGATCTAAAACCCGACTTGATTCTCATGGATATTATGCTTGAAGGAGATATTACAGGAATTGATGCAGCTGAGGAAATTATGAATAAGTACAATATTCCAGTTATTTACCTTACTGCCTTTGCCGATCCGGTTACACTTGAAAAAGCTAAGTTGACTGAACCTTTTGGGTATATTTTAAAACCTTATGACGAAAGAACTCTGCATACTTCTATTGAAATGGCTTTATATAAAAATGAAATAAACAAAAAACTGAGAGAAAAAACAGCAGAACTTAAATTGGAGAAAGAAAAATCTGACAAACTTCTTCAAAATATTCTTCCTTTACCAATTATTGAGGAATTAAAAGAAAAAGGAGTTATAACACCTAGGTTTTATAATTCAGTTACTCTGTTATTCACAGATTTTGAAGATTTTACCCAAATTGCATCAGGAATGCATCCCGAAGAACTTGTAAAGGAATTAAATGATATATTTAAAAGTTTTGACTTTTTGATCAATAAATATGGACTTGAAAAACTTAAGACCATTGGGGATTCATACATGGTAGGTGGTGGGTTCCCAATTGAATCACAAGACCACGCTGTAAATATTATAAAAGCTGCGTTGGAAATGAATGAGGCTATTCTGGAAAGGAATAAGAATTCAAAATATCAATGGAAAATGAGGATTGGAGCACATTCCGGGAATATAGTAACTGGTGTAGTAGGAAAAATTAAATACACATATGATGTTTGGGGAAATACTGTAAACCTTGCAAGCAAAATGGAAAGACATAGTGTCCCTGGAAAAGTCAATATTACCGCTGAAACTTATGAAATGATAAAAGATGAGTTCAATTGTGAATACAGAGGTTCCACTGAAATTCCAGGCAATGGTTTTATTGATATGTATTTTGTTATTGGTTATAAAAATAAATCAGGAATAAACGGAAAAAAGACCTTGGCCGAAACTTTCTAAAAGGCATCTTGCTTACTAATTATAATCCCGTTTATTTTATTTAAGTATAGTATATTTTTTAATAAATAATTATCATTTTAAGATTACCGCTTCCTCCAGAATATGAACGATAAAAAAACCAGGATATTAGTTGTTGAGGATGAAAGAATAATAGGGCTCGATATTAAGAGGAATCTTGAAAAGGCCGGTTATGAGGTAATAAATATTGTTAATACTGGCGAAGCAGCCATCGATCTTGCGGGAGCATTGAAACCCGCTATCGTTTTAATGGATATTATGCTGGGGGGTGGTATCTCAGGAATTGAAGCAGCTGATTCTATCCTTAGAAAATATAACATCCCTGTTGTTTATTTAACGGCGCTTACTGATAAGGAAACTTTAGAAAAAGCTAAAGTAACAGGACCTTATGGTTATATTCCAAAACCATTTGACCAAAGAGGGCTGTACAGTGCAATCGAAATGGGTTTGTACAAACATAAGGTTGAGTCTTTATTGCAGTTAAAAACAAAAGAATTAGAGGATGAAAAGAAAAAAACAGATCAGCTTCTTCTTAATATTCTTCCAGCCGGAATTGTTAATGAATTAAAACATCAGGGTTATGTCAATTCAAGACTGTTTGAAAATATTACAATATTGTTTTCTAATTTCCATGATTTCAGTAACATTACTCAAAAACTTGAACCAGTAAGGTTGATAGGTGAACTTAATGAAATTTACTTTAAATTCGACTCTATCGTACAAAATGCTGGTGTTGAAAAATTAAAGACTTTTGGCGATACTTATATGATCGGAGGAGGATTGCCAATAGAGAGAAATGATCACGCAGAAGTTATTATTGATATTGCTCTAAGAATGCTTGAATATATGAACATTAGGAACATGAAAACCAATCTTAACTGGAATTTAAGAATTGGTATAAATAGTGGTCAGGTTGTTGCTGGTATTGTAGGTACACATAAATTTACTTATGATGTTTGGGGTGATACAGTTAATATCGCAAGTCGTATGCAAATCAACAGTGAACCAGGAAGAATAAATATTTCAGGCTCTACTCATGAAATCATAAAAGAAAAATATTTTTGTGATTATAGAGGGAAGATGCATGCAAAAGGAAAAGGGGAAATAGATATGTTTTTTGTTAATAAAAAAGTAAATAATTAATTAAAACCTGTTTCTAATTGAAAGATAATATTATTTGTTATTATAGAATTGAGCGGGTTTACTAATATTTCCTTTGGTTTAAACATTTCAGAGTATTGTGCGGAAATGTATACATTGTGAAAAACTTGATATCTTAAATACAGATTTAGTTTTAATCCTTCTCCATATAACACCCGACCTGTTACCAAACCACTTATATACTCATCATATTCATATACCGATGAATAGAATGAGGCTGTCTTAAATAAACTGAAAGAGCATGATACTTTTATATAATCAATAGGACAGATGCTAAAAGAATTAGATAATAATATTCCCTGGTCATTTAAGTGATCCTGCATTATTCTGATCGAATTATATTCAATTATGGTTTTTATATCAATGCTTCCGAATAAACTCACTCTGGTTATTAATCTCAGGTCATTTCTTAACCTTCGGCCTATATATACTTGTTCGGTATCATTGAGAATATAATCTTTGTTCTCGTATTTATAACTAATATTAATATTAGTATTATTTGAAAAGTAATTCGAATATCTCAATAAAAATTCTTCTCCGGAATTGCTTACAGAAGACCTGGAAAGCCCGAAAGGGAACTTGAATTGATCATAATAAACAATTAATGTCCCGTAACCTGTTGTTAGTTTGAATCCATTATAAAATCCCGTTTCATTATGCACTTTCCCGTTTTGTTCAGCAAGGCTGTGACCTGAAAGAGAAATGAAATTCCTCGGATAACTTCTTATCGAGCTAAAAAAAAGGAAATCTTTATTTAATGAAATCTGCAATGAATTTAAGGAGGCTATTGAATTGAAATCATAAGCGAATTCACCATTCATATAGATTGTTGAAACTGGCTGATAATCATAACTTGATGATAAGTCATTAAATCTATTTCCATTTACCGAATATGGTATATTACTATAGAATGGTTTACTAAAATAAGAACGGCAAAACAAAAGTGATGCGTTAAAATTTTTATTATATGAATATTCAGTTCTTATTCCCCATATTATTTCATGAACCCGGTTTTTATTGTTTATTTCTGATAAAGTTCTGTGATAACCAGATGTTATTAGATTGGTAATATATTTTGAAGTTGAATCAGTAGAAGCATCCTTGAACTGATTAGAATAAAAAGCGGACATTTGGAACTTATTATTTTTTAACGAAAATGCTGCCCCCCTATAATATCCGTTTTCATTTGAGCTATTAAATGGCTGGATAAGTCGTTCCTTTTTTTTAACCGGATTACTGGCATCCATAGTTTTAGAATAACCTGAAGTCTCTCCAAGTATTAGTCCAAGTCCTGATTCATATCTGAAGTCACCCAATATAATATGGTCAAAAGGTCCGGTCTTTTTAAACATTAGGTAGGAAGACCAAAAGTCAAAATACGACTTTTCTCCGGGGTCCTTTCCTGTAGCTAAACCAAATTCGACACTATTATAGATTAAAGAAAGCCTGTTATAAAGTTTTATTTTTGAACCCTGATATTTATTATAAATAGTATCCACATTATCGTGCAGATTGTAAGTTGATCGTGTCCTGAAATTTAATTTAAGTACCGAAGGATTGGTGAATCTATCATCTCTTCTCATATTTCTAATATCTGCAATTGAAATAAAAGGTAGAATGTTTTTTACGATGCTTTTGGGTATTTCTTTAATTGAATATAATTCATATGGAGAAAAATACTGACCATATTTATCACGATGTTGAATAATTATTAGCGAATAATTCAAATCTAGTCCCGGGATTTTCTGCAATGCGTTAATATCAGCGGTGTTTATATTTACTGGATTATTCAGAAGAATATCAAGATCATCAATTTCATTAAATTCCTGATAATCTATTCCTGGTTCGGGTATAATATCTTCAACTAACTGGTCCGAAAAAGAAGTATCGATAGTCTGGGCAAATGGTATACCATACATAATAAGAATTAATAAACAAGCTGGTTTTATTGCTATTATCATTTTAATTTCAGAAAATCCCGGATATTAGTTGTTCGGTTCCCTTCAACACTAAATGAAATAGTTATTCCAGCTTGATGGGTAACTCCGAGATCAGGATGTGTGAAAAAAGCATAATCAAAATTGAAAGAAGAAATGTTAATGCCTATCCCTCCTGAAAATTTTGAGGGTTCATTGGCAAATCCGATTCTTAATGAAAAGTTTTCTGTTATATCATAGTTAATTCCTGACATGAAAGATAAATTGAACTTTATATCCTTTTCCAATGCCGTATTCAATGAGAAATTATTAATAATATTATAACTAAATCCGGTTTTCAGAATTATTGGTATTGGATCCTGGTTCGTAGTAAAAGTGGCTCTATTGATATTAGTGATTGAAAATCCTGATCTGAGATCGTTGGTAATATAATACAAGCAACCTGCATTTAAATAATATGCAGTTTTACTTCCGTAACCCATAATAGAAATGTGGTGAATTGTAATGGTAAAACCGACAAAAAATTTATTGAAAAAGCGCATTGAAAGGCAGGGGAGGATTTTAACTTCACGATATAAGTCATAACCATAAGACATAACTCCGAGACTTGCTGAACCAAAACTCAAGGGTTCAGTATATGCCATATATTCGTTTGCTAATTCTTTAAAACCAAAAGGCGCTGGTGAATAATATAATCCTAATTCACGCCAGTTAAGTTGTGCAAGTCCTGCTGGATTATTAAAAATGGAAAAAACATCATCTGATAAAGCAACATCAGATCCGGACATAGCTATTTGCCTGGCTCCAGGATCCATTTGGGCATAAGAGTCAGATATAAAGGTAAAAACCAGCAATATTAGGAAAAAAACCCGCATAGATTTTTTAATTCATTGTATGATATATAAATAAATTTTTATATTAAATCAACAAATAAATATTTTCGGGAAGGTAAATGAAAAAGTTCCTTTTTATTCTTGTTTTTCTTGCAAATATAAATTTTGCACAGGAGTTAAATTGTTTAATTACAGTGAATATGGAAAAACTTCAGTCAGCTGCCAGGGATCCTCTTAAAGATTTTCAAAGTGTAATAGATGATTATTTTAATAAAAATAAATTTACAACTGAAAGATGGGCAGGAGCGAGAATCGATTGCTCTATGAGTATTCTTTTTCAAACTGCTGATAATAATTCTTATACCGCTCAGGTTATAGTTACTTCACAAAGACCCTTGTATCATAGTCAGCAGAATTCGTTAATGCTTAGTGTAAATGACGGGTCTTGGTCTTTTGTATATCAAAAAGGCCAAGCGCTTACTCCTAACCAGACTAATTATGACCCGATTACTAGTTTTCTCGATTATTATGCATTTTTAATTATTGGACTCGATGCAGACAGCTTTGATAAACTGGCCGGTTCAAGATATTTTGTGAAAGCATTAGATCTTGTTAATCTTGGAGCCACAAGTCAATACTCAAGCGGCTGGCAAAACAGCAGTGCGGCTTACAGTCGCAGAGGACTAGTGGAAGATCTTATAAATGAACGTTACAGGGCATTCAGAGAAGCTTACTATGAGTACCATTATAACGGACTCGATGTAATGAATTGGAATAAAGAAATAGGTTTAAAGAATATGGCAAAATTGGTTTTTGCTATTGATAATATGAGAGCTAAAATGGACCTGAATAGTGTGCTTATGAAGGTGTTTTTCGATTCCAAAAGCGGGGAGATGGCACAATATTTTAAGGATTATCCAAATAGAGATATTTATACAACACTAAAAAAAATAGATCCTGCTCATGCTAAAAAATATGACGATGCTTTATTTGGTGAATGACAAACTCATGTAAAATGTTACTCTAATAGATTTCAATTCATTAAAATTAATAGAATCTATATCTTAAATAGCAACTTTGTTTATAGATTTTACATCTTTAAGTAGCTTGGATAACCAAACTGCTTTAGACTTATTTGTAAAACACCTGTTGTTACGGAATCTTTTAAGAAGTTGATCAATGGTTACTTCATCCGGTGATTTATGTTGCGCCCTTCTGTTAAGATAGTCATTTAAAATCCGTAATTGTTCCGATACCGGTTTCTTTGTAAGATTTATTCTTGCCATTTTATCCCTCGACCCATTTATTATTTGTCAAACATATAAAAATTAATTAATTATTCAAACATTTCTCTTCAAGATTTCCTTTTATCCTTCCTGTTTTTAAACAATTCTATGCGGGAAATACATTATTTATCAAAATTGGCCCGGTAATTGGTTTATTATCAATACATTCAAATAAAACCCATGATTTTATCGAAAATAAGGGTTTTATAAACGAAGAAATTCAAATAATTGTATCAGTTTACAATAAATGTCTCTTTATAAGTCAAATAAAAAAAAAGAATATTTCATGTGGTCTAGTAAAATACTCATAGCCATAGGGCTAATTATATTGTCTTTATCAACTTCTTTTGCAACTCCTCCTCCTCCCTCAGGATATGGACAGATTTCAGTAAAAAAATGGGCAGATGATAGAAAATCGGCTTTTACTTTTACATTTGATGATGGTTTCAGTTGTGATTATGATTACATAATGCCTGTCTTGGATTCTTTTGGTTTTAAGGGTACTTTTTTTGTTATAACCAGCGTAGTAACTGACGACACTCCGGGGATCTGGAGATATGGTACCTGGAAAGAGTTTCAGGGAATGTCTTTAGATGGTCATGAAATCGCTTCCCATACTGTAACTCATCCGGACCTAACTACTTTAACAACTGGAAATATAAATACTTCCGGAACCCTTCTATATGAACTTTATAATTCAAAATTAACAGTTGAACAAAAAATACCCGGTCCCAAATGTATAACCCTAGACTATCCATATACTACGTATAATAATAACGTAATAAACAATACAGCACTTTACTATGAATCAGCCAGAACCGGAAGCGATAACCCAAATGATACTTCGTTAAGTGGTTCAGGTTTTTATACGATCGGGGCCAAAGAAGAACAATTTAATACACCAAGAAATTCGACTAACGATGATCTGGATGAACTGGCTGATATTGAAAATTATATGCAAACCTCTATTAATGAAGGGAAATGGGGAATGACTATGGCTCATGAAGTATATCCTTTTAATCAGATAGCAAATATACTTGCACAAGGGTCATGGTATCCTATGTCAGTAGAATGGTTAACTTCTTTTTGTCAGTATATAAAACAAAAATCAGATAATAAGGATGTCTGGGTTGAAACAATGGCAAATGTAACTAAGTATATGAAAGAAAGGGAACAGTTCAAGTATAATGTAATTACCCAGACTGCTCTTCAGATTCAATTATCCGGAACCACCGGGTTAAATAACCAGATTTATACTTACCCCCTGACTGTTGATATCACAGTCCCGTCTGACTGGCAAAAAGCAATAATTATTCAGGGTACAAAAACTGATACAGTCACAATATCATTGTCTGGAACTACTGCATATGCAAGGACTAAAATAGTACCTGACGGCAGCATTATTACACTAAATAAACAATCCGGATCTACAACCTGGGTCATTACAGGGTCTGTCACTTATGATAATGCATTAATTTCAAAAATTAAAAATGCCACAATAAATATAAGCGGACCAAATAGCTATAAGTCCACCATATCTACGGATACATCAGGTAATTTTAGTATTACCGGACTTAATCCGGGAACCTACACTGTTTCATTAAGCAAATCTGATGAGTTTAAAGAAGTTAATGCAACTGATGCATTAATTGTAGTAAGATATTTTACAGGACTTGCTCAGTTTGACTCTTTACAGACGTTGGCTGGAGATGTAAATAATGATGCAACTGTGAATTCTACTGATGCGCTTCAGATTGTAAGAAGATTTACCGGCACAATAAACTCATTCACAAAACCTGATTGGATATTTTTGCCTCAAACAATAAATGTAAGTCTTACACAGAATATGAATCTGAGTATAAGGGCTATTATTACCGGGGATGTTAATAAATCTTATTCCCCATAGTTAATATTAAAAAAGGGGAACCAAGCTTACTTATATCTGACTTAAGCGTTTGTTTGCTTTTTCCTTGGCATATATATCCCTGAAGTTTCTTACTTTCATGGACTGGATTTGTTTAAGGAGCATCAATTCTTCATTTGTTCTCCCCATTGCTTTGTAAGTTTTCGAAAGATGATAAACAGCAACAATCATATCAGGGTCAAAACTAAGTGCCTTTTTTAAATATCCTTCAGAATCTTCATAAGTGCCCTTTGGAAGAGTGCCAAAGAAAGTATTTGCAAATGTCCTTTCAATCCAGTTTAAAGAAGCAAGCTCCCTGTAATAAATACCGAGTATTAAGTAAGGAAGAAAGTTGTTACCGTTTATAGAGATTGATTTCTTTGCATTCTGTTCAACAAGATTAGCATACTTAACTTTTTCCTTTCCCCCTTTAAACAAAGCAATATTTCCATAAGAAAGGGATAGGTAAGTGTACGATTCTGCAATATCCGGAAATTTATTTTTGAAATTAACAGCAAATTCCACTGCTTTATTTATATAGTATTCAGCTTTATCCCTGTTCTTCAGTTCATAATATTCTTCTCCCACATCATTATACGATCTTACTAACCTGAACATAACATCGAAATTATCAGGTGATATTTTATATGCCTCTTCATAATAGTTCAAGGCATCCAGATTCTTTAATTGCCTGAATGATTCGTCCCCCTTTTCAAGATATTCCTTAAAGGTAGCGCCATATGTCAAATTACTAAAAAAGGCAACAGTAAATATCATTGCCAGGGTTAGGGAATTTATTTTCATACTGGAATAAAAATTAAATAAAACATCGACAATAATAATAGTAATCAGTAATTTTAACAAATTTGCAGGAGTGATGAAAAAGACCCGTATGAAATGGGTCATCTACGGGGAAAGAAGATTATCATTTATCCCTTTAAAGTTTAACCCGTCTCGAGATAGAATCTGCGTACAACATTACTCCCTCAGCGTATTCATCGCTATGATTGTATTGGAAAAAAGCAGCTCTTCTTCCGTTTACATCTTTAGAATAATTCCCCTTAAGCTTCAGATAATTAGCAACACTATAAATCGCATCGGGCCAGTTATTAAGATCAATAACACCATTACTGTCAGCATCAACTGCATAATTCAAATTAAACGGCATGAATTGAACGTATCCAATAGCTCCACCCCATGAACCTGTTTGATTTAGCGGATCAAGATTATTTTCTTTACAAAACCTCAGCAATGAAGCAAGTCCCTCAACGGCATAAAGTTTCCTATGGTTTATTCTCTTCATTTCAAATTCTTTGAAATGTTTGTCAGCCATTGGATTTGTTCCTTCCTTCCTGATAATATTTTTTAATTCATATTTTTGAGCAGCATCCAGAAATAAAATCTGACCCATGAAAATATTAAATACTCTGCAGCTTCCGGTATATTTCCCTAACCCCGATTCCCACATAAGTATGGAAACAATATCCTGTTTATAAACACCATATTTATTTTCAGCCTTTTCAAGAATACTGCAATTTCTTGAAATGAAATTCACGCCTTCCTTAATTTTATCATCTTGCAATAGAATCTTTATATAGCTGTCATGTTCTGCCTTTTGAATATCCATGCTCCTTGGCGTTGCATATTTGGCTAGCTTATCCTTATAAACTAATCTTGAATCAGGACGGTCAAAAAGACTGAGAAATTCTTTTTTTGTCACTTTTTTACCAATCCCTTCATTTGCTTCGAGTTTATTTATCAGAAATTTTATCAAATCATTCCGTGGAGTGAGTTGTGAATTTACAACAAGATCCTTCTTTATAACCCATACTGGATATTTTTCTTTTGCTTTCCGGTGGGAATGCTTTTTACCTGAAACATGATTAGCCAATAAAATTCCGGTAAACATAAGTACTATTATAAGAAAAGTAAGTTTCATAGGATATCAATATAAATGATTTGTTCAAGGATGAAGTCAAAATAATATAAAATCCTGCCATCAGCAAAAGGAGCAGGGATAATGATACCTACAAAATATAATATGGCTCTAATTTTGTTTTTAATCCCAATCTAGAATTAATTGTCATAAGGAGGTTGAAGATCTACAATGGAAATTTACGCTTTATTATCTCTTAGATTAATTCAATCCATAGCTTATAAAGGTAAAATATTCAGCAGGAAATCCGAATGCAGCTGACATAGCCAGACTCTTGTCAGGGAATATGCCGAATACAGTGGAACCGCTTCCTGTCATAAGTGAAAACTCTGCCCCTGATTCATACATTCTTTCCTTTATTTCCCTTATTCCAGGATATTCTGGAAATACGATTGTTTCAAAATCATTAATTACTATATTTTTCAGTTCATTGAAACTATTAATCTTTAGAAGATCGATCATTCTAAGAGGATAGATGGGCATTTGCGGGATTATTTTGCTGAATGCCCATTGAGTCGAAATATGTATTCCGGAATTAACTATCAATATTGGTTTATCAATTCGAAACGATACCGGTTCAAAAATTTCCCCTCTTGATGAAGCATATTTGGGTTTAGGATCAATAAAAAATGGAGCATCGGACCCTACTCTTAAAGCAAGTATTGAAAGTTCTTCATTGGATAAACCAACTTCATAAAAACTATTAAGACCTATTAATGCAGCTGCTCCGTCGCTGCTTCCGCCTCCCATTCCAGCACCAATCGGGATAAATTTATTAAGTGTAACTGAAGTGGTTATCTTTATCCCCGTATATTCTGAAAACAAATCCTTTGCCTTAATAACAGAGTTGTTTAGTTCACCTTTAAGTAAACTGTTGGACGTGTTAAATGAAAAGTGGTCATCCTCCTTAATTATTAATTCATCATACAAACTTATTGGATAAAATATTGTCTCAAGGTTATGGTAACCATCATCTCTTTTGGAAACTATATTAAGCCCGAAGTTTATTTTGGCAGGCGTTTTAATTAACAGTTCTTTCATCCAATAACTCTTTTATTTTCCGGATATGGTCAGGCGTTGTGCCACAGCATCCACCTATAAATGATGGATTATATTTTAGAATCTTTCTTATTATTTTTTGGTATTCTTCCGGTGAAATACAGGCAGTGATTTTACTATCAGTTAATTCACCGCTTCCGGCATTAAGATAAACTCCCCAGTTGAAGTTAAATTTTCTTTCTTTTATAAATGATAAAAATGTTTCTGAACTTATGCAGTTAAATCCTATAGCCAATGGTTTATACTTAAGAACTAAATTAATTGCTTCATCAACGCTCTGTCCTGAAAGCAGATTAAAATCCTTATCAAAGAACAGACTCATTACAAAAGGAATATCTTCCTTATCACAAATCCTTGATATTTTCTCTATTTCGATCAAATGACTCTGTGTTTCATTGAGAATGAAATGACAGCCTTTTAAAAATAATTTCTTAATGTGAAGTTCATGGTTCCAGTAATAATCATTTAAAGTAAGCTTAACTTCTCTCTGATAACAGTCCTCAGCCGGTGGATTTGAACCGGCAATTAGTACAGGAGTACCTTCTGTGGCTATTTTGGCCAGTTCCACAGATTTTGAAACAAATCCATGTAAATCAATTAACATATTACCTGAATTTGTTGAATATTCTTTTTTTGCTGAGGGGTTTGTTCTAAAAGTATTAGTAGTAATTATATCAGCACCTGCTTCGATATATTCTTTATGTAACTCTATAACTTTTTCGGGAGAAGTAATACTTGCAAGGGACATCCAAAGATATTCATCTTTTGGTACACCTCGCGCCTGAAGGAGAGAACCTATAGCACCGTCTAGAATTAAAGGCCGTTTTGTCCTTCTTGCTATAGAAAACGGGTTAAATAATACGTCCATATATTGGTTACTATAATATGTTTTAATAATTTTGATTAAATATAACAAAAATGTTTTCTTCAAGGAACTAAATGAGTCATAAAGTTTTACAAATCTGTTTTGGAGATGGTTATGCAGGAAGTGCCAAAATGGCTATTCTTGGTTCAGAATTGTTAAAAAAGAGTGGGTTTGATGTGATATTTCTTGCTTCACAAAACTCTCTTACTGAAAAAAGAGCCCTGGAAAAGGGAATAAATGTTGTCCCTATGGATAGCCGAAAGGATTTTAAACTGCTACTAAATGAAATATTTGCACTGTTTGAAAAAGAAAAACCTGACTTTGTAATTTCCCATCATTCTCTGGATAGAAAAGTTGGAATTAAATTAAGAAGTAAATTCGGAAAGAGATTTCTAAATATCGGCTATCGTCATAATATCTCTCAAAGCGTACCTGTAATCGGAGCATTGCTTTATAATTTTTATTTCGATTACCTTATTGCTTGTGGTGATGGTGTCGGTCGAAGTCTTGTTACTTCAGGTATTTTCAGAAAAAAGATTAAAGTAATTCATTATGGCATTGAAGTTCCTTCAAATATAAATGAAATATCAGGTGAG
>Ga0182027_10000369_pt1 | contig 77605 bp, 71 predicted proteins | sample 712E1DmetaG_FD_121300 | JGI IMG/M metagenome (GOLD analysis project Ga0182027, IMG submission 121300) | Permafrost microbial communities from Stordalen Mire, Sweden - 712E1D metaG (Illumina Assembly) | ecosystem: Environmental > Terrestrial > Soil > Wetlands > Permafrost | place: Sweden...
TACATTTCTGAGATTGCGCTATTGGTTGATTCCTCGAAACTTAGCTCTTCAACTTCTTTTTCCAGCTCTTCCTGTTTGACTGCAACAATCTTTGCAATAAACAATCCAAACATTGCAACACTAAATATGGCTTCCAAAATTACTGCTAATTTTGAATATCCTGCTAATGTTATGTCGTTGTAGCCTATAGTCATAGCTGTTATGAAACTGAAGTAAAGGCTGTTTCCTAAACCATTTACGTTTTTTGTTAATGGTTCGTTGTGGTATATTAGGGGTTGATTAATGAATATGAGTCCGAAATAAATTGCGCCGAAAAATATGATTCCGACGAGCCATACTCCTATAACTTGTAATAAGCTGAGTCTGTCAAATATGTTTGACTGTTTCATTTTCGTTACGGATGTATAGGATGTACTTGATTGGATGTATCTAGGTATACACTTTTGTATACCAATATCTATTTTAATGAATGTGCTTATATTTAAATGTTCTGATTTGTGCTTAGTTGTGCGGAAAAAAATTGATGAAACATAAGAAAAAATGAAAAAATAGCATAAAAAATAATAATTTTATCGACGAGAATACTAAAATTTTTAATATATACTGAACTCTCAAAATGATGCTCACTCAAAGCGCAAAGGATGAACTGAAAAGACAGCATTATCGTGTTATCGGAGAACATTCTGCAGTCAAAATATGCGGATGGACGAAGAATATGATAAAAGGCAAGGGTGGTTGCTATAAGTTGAAATTTTATGGTATAATGAGCAATCAATGTCTGCAGATGACTACGAGCATAAGCTGTGCAAATAGATGTATATTCTGTTGGCGAGGATATAAAGCACCAGTAAGCAAGACGTGGGAAGGAAGCATAGATGATCCAGAGATTATTCTAGATAAAAGCATCATTGCGCATCACAAACTTTTATATGGATTTGGCGGACAACCAGAATTAAAGAAAGTATATGAGCCATCAAAGACAATCAAACATGTTGCATTGAGTTTAACAGGAGAGCCTATAACATATCCTAAAATTAATGAATTGATAAAATTATTTGATAAGGAAAGCATAAGTACGTTCATGGTAACAAATGCACAGTACCCTGAAGAAATAAAGAATTTACGACGTGTTACACAATTATATTTAAGTATTGATGCTCCTAACAAAGAATTGTTGAAAAAAATTGACTTGCCATTGTTCGCGGATTATTGGGAGAGATTAAACAAAAGTTTAGAATATTGTGCACAGAAAAAAGATAGAACTTGTATACGACTTACAATAATAAAAGGATTGAATGATATTGATACTGAAGGTTACGCTGAATTAATTAAGAAAGGCAAGCCAGACTTTATTGAAGTAAAAGCATACATGCATGTAGGAGCATCAAGGGAAAGGTTAAAGTTCGAAGACATGCCTTGGCACGAGGAAATAGTCGAGTTTACGAAAGAATTAATGAAATATTTGCCAGATTATGAAATCGTTACTGAACATATACCTTCAAGGGTTGTAATGTGTTCTAAAAAAGAATTCAAATGGAATGGAAAATGGTATACGTGGATTGATTTTGACAAATGGCATAAACTAATTAATTCTGAAAAAGATTTTGACAAACATGATTTTCTAAAAGCTACGCCGCAGACAGGATTAAGCGGACGAGAGATTAAGAAAGAGGTTGAAGAAAAGATAAAACGAAAGGCAGAAACAGGAAAGAAAAACAAAGGCGAAATATTCGAAGTGTTTGTAGATGAGAAGACAGAAGAGATGAACTTAGAGTAATAGAATTTTATCAGGCGTAACATTTAAATAACTCCCATTCTAAGTATTCTAAAAAGAACACTTGTTTAGCAGGCTCGTATAGTTTATTAGTCAAGTGCTCAACCGAGTCTAGATTAATAGAAGATATTATTACAGAACTCGCTAGCTGCTAAACAAATAACAAAAAGAGGTTTATATGGATATAGATAAGCTCGGCTTGTTGTCAAAAGGATGGAATATTTCTGAGATAGAGCACGCATCAGAGATTCTTGCAAAGGCAGAAGGGGATAGTAAGGATAGAAGCAAGTATGTCAACGGCTTAAGAATTGTGGTGCTAGGATTATTGATGCTGGCAAACGGATTTATATGCTCGCAATTATTGGTTCCATTCATATATACTTTGCATACAAGCCTCCTATTAATAATAGCTGCAATAGTAGGATTCATATTCAGCATGCTATTCACACTAGTGATATATGATTTTGAGAGAATAAATCATACGCACGAAACAAATTTGTTCGTGGCGTTTATCGTGAGCGGTATCGTAAATTTTTACCTTATTCTAGAATTTACGGCACAGTTCGGAATTAAAACAAAACTTGTATTGACACAAAATATATATCTCATCGCAGGTACATATCTTGTTGCATTTCTAATACCGCAATTAGTGTATCAGATGCAGAAGAAAAGTCAAATTTAAGAATATTTAAAAATAGTTGTCATAAATAAGGTAGACATATGGATAAAGAATTAGCAAATTGGACTGTGAACTATGTTAAGAATAGGGATTTGACATTCAGAAAGCTAGTAAAATATGCAGAGAAAACTAAAGATGATTGTATTGAATTTGAGTTTAAGGATAAGACAGTATCGCATTTCATAGTTGATAAATTGAGTGATAAAATCTTTGACATGATAAAGGCTCATGACCATAAAGTATTAGTTTGCCCCAATATAGAGGAGAATTTCAAGTTCTTGATAAAAAATTGGAAGAAGTTATCTGATGCAAAGAATCTAAGCTTCTTATTTGTAAACTTGAAATTAGGAGACAAATGGGTTATCAATCCTCATACACATTCTATGATAGCTGACCCAGAAAGCATTGAGTCTGGATTGAGGACGATGTTTGACACAGCAAATGGAAAGATTGCAGAAGTGAAAGCAGGAAAGAAGAAAAGTTCAATGTTTGAAGAGGGCAGTTCTGAAGAAGATGAAGAAGTGGATGGATGAAGAGTAGAAAAAAGAAATAGTTCTAAGTCTTCGTACCTATTATTGTATAGAAATCAACTGTCTTAGAATCAAACTTTTCTTTGTAATCGCCGTATATCTTAATATCCTTAAAGCCTGAGTTTCGCATCCAACATTCTATTTCTCCGTCTTTGAATGGATATAAAAGTAAATCCGTCTTTTCCACAGATCCATCTTTTAAGCCGTATCTAAGAACCGCCATATCAGTATGTACTAATATAGGATCTATTGAAATACTCTCCATCTCTTTATACGGCCCTGTTCCTTTGTTCTGAAAATTACCTCTTAACAATTCAGTATAATTTCTTATATCAATTGCTAATTTTCCACCTTCATTCAGCATACCATAAAAAAGATTAATTATACGTTCATGTTCATGAGGTCGCATTATATAGGTTAATGAATTACCCAAACATAGAATAGCATCAGCATTTCCCATAGAAGTATCGCCCATTTCTCGCCAGTCATATTTATCGATAATTAATGAGACATCTTCTTCTAAGGCGTGCTTTTTAGCTATTTTTATCATTTCATCGTCTATATCATTCGATATTATATGATTAATTCCTAATCGTTTCAATCCTATCGTGGTGGCGCCTGTTCCCAAACATACATCATAGACCTTCGATGATTTATTTAAAGATAAATTCTTCTTAAGAAATGGAGCTTCAATTACCATTCTCGAATCTGAGTATGATGCAGTATCTAATATCTTGCTAAATGCTAAGGTAGAATCATTCAAGTGAAGTTTTCCAGTCTTACGTTCAATATCATAATCTAAACTCCAATTCTGAAAATTAGTCAACTGATTTCTAACATATAACTCGTATTGACTCGTATTTTTCAAAACATCTTCTACCAGTGATGCACAGTTACGATTATTTTCGTATTTATTTATCAGATAATCTTTGTAAGTATTTTTGTCATCCAGTTGTATCATGTTATCACCTAATCACTATTAAGTGATAACTAGTAGATAAAATATCTTATCTATTTTTTTGTCAAAAAGAAATATTTATATATTAGATTTTCTCTTAATACAATATAATGGAAGAATTAGACCTAAAAGACAAAAAGATACTATTTGAATTAGATTTTGGTGCAAGGCAAAGTTATTCTGAAATTGCAAAAAAAGTCAGATTAAGTAAACAAGTTGTCGAATATAGAATAAAGAACTTAGAAAAAAAAGGAATAATAAAAGGATATTACGCTGTAGTAAACGTACCCAAATTCGGATATACTTATTGTCGAACATCTTTGGTATTACAAAATATTAGTCCTGAGGAAACAAAAAAATTATACGATGAGTTAAGTAAAGATCCTCATGCTTTTTGGATATTTGAAGTCCAAGGAGAGTTTGATTTATTTTTTGCTTCATGGTGCAAAAACATCACAGAGTTCAAGAAGTTTACAGAGAGCGTAATGATAAGATATGGTAAATTTATAAAAATTAAAGTCGAGAACATAGCCACCGACGTAATACATTACCAACACAGATATTTACTGAAGAAAAAGGAAACAGCCGAGATACACATCAAGGAAACATCAGAACACGTTCAAATAGATGATGTTGATAAAAAAATATTGATGATACTTTGTGAAAACGCTAGAATACCTCTAATAGATATAGCAGTAAAAGTAAAAGAAAGCTCAAAGACGGTCGCGTATCGCATTCGTAAAATGGAAAAACAAAAAATAATCGAGGCATATAGAACAATCATCGACCATAATAAACTAGGATTTACGTATTACAAAATATTTTTGAATATAAATAATTATACTCAACACGATTTATTGGGATTAAAAGAATTTATAAAAAACAATTCATCGACAATATATTACATTGAGGGTATAGGATTACATTCTGACATAGATTTTGAAATGATGGTAAAAGATAACCAGGAATTATTTGACTTTATCAAACTCTTACGAAAAGAATTCCCGAAGATTGTCGGCAATTATACAACAGCAATATTCATGGACACAATAAAGGTTAAATATTTGCCGTTCTAATACGAGAATTAATAATTTTATTCCAAGTCTGCAAGCGTAGCTTTTGCACCATAGAATCCTTCTTTATATATACGATATCTCTTTTTCAACTCTTCTGTAGCTCTAATCCCATGTTGTGTATCTGATTCAAGAAATCCTTTTGTCGCTAAGCGTACTAGAGTTTTATCCAGTGCTTTTTTATCTTTAAATTCTCCGCTAGGTATTCCAAACGTATCTGACATACCATCTAATTCTGTTAATACTTCATGTAATTTGTTAAGAGTTATCACTGCATTTTTATCTACAACATCTTCCATACTCAAAATAGTATCTAATATAATTAATGACTTTAATCTAGACTTAAAAATGTAGAAATCCTTTGGATCAATAGTAGTCATCAAAATCATCCTCTAAAAATTATATAATTAAAAAAAAATTAATAGAAATTTATTCTGCATCGTCGGGTGCATTTGGTATTGCTTGTCGGTTGATTATCATTATGTCGCCGATGCTTTTTACCAAATTATGTGGAATGATAACTCCTTTAGCAGATCCCAATACTTTGTTCAGGAATGAATTCTTCGTGGCGCGAACTCTCCACCCTGTAATCTTAGTATTTTGAATTATTGCTTCTTCTACATCTCCAAAATAATCGCCAGTATCAGTAAAGACTCTCATCTCGTATGTTTCAGAAACTTTTTTCATCTTTAACATTCCAATCACCTACCTATGATTTAACAAATCAAATTTTTTAACTACTCTGTAAATAATAATCCTGTTATTTATATAAGTTTCGATTTTAAGACGTCACGATTTAGTGGTTTAAACACAAATGCGTGCTCATCGTCAAAGTATCCGCAACGAAATTTAGATATAGGAATGCCAGTCCTCTGACTTAGCATCAGAGCATAAAAGTTGGTTTGCGTAGTAGCATATTTTTCTCTATGTGCATTAGGCTTATAATCCCATACCCATACTAAACCATCCTCTATACGTAAAGCATCAATGTGCCCCGTTAGTGCATCTGTAGTGTTAAAAAAATCTTTAAAATTAGGCAGTTCATCCTCTAGAAGCCATATTGGAACCTCTATACTGATAGTTTTATCATCATTCTGCAACATAAACATCTGAACATTACTGTGCGCCGTATCATATCTATCATGCTCCAATCCTTGACGTGCAAGCTCGCTTACTTCATGGCCTTTAATCTTTACTAATTCTACATTAAATTTCATACGCAACTTACTGCTTCTAGGTCCTTTAGCGAAATATTCATCAGGACAATTAATCATTACAGTATGTAAATATTTATCCATAGAAGAAAGTCCTTTAGAGCATAATTGTTTCGCCTTAGGTTCGTGTATACGATAATGATACCACCACCCATGATTCAAAGACTTATGAATTATAGACTCATTCTTAACAGCGCTCATAATATTCAAGAAAAAATTTCAGAATAAAAAGGTTGTGAAATAAAACAACAAATAAAGTAATAATAATAGAATCAAATAATAGAATAAAAAATCAAATAAAAAACTTATCTTTTTCTCTTTCGACCAACAGAACTTTCAATCTTTAATTCTTCCTTCTCTATCTTCTCTTCTTCTTTCTCAATATGGTTGGCCATCTTCTCGATGTTTTCATCCATTCTTGCTATTCTTCGTTCCAACAAGACTAGAACTCTTAAACAATAAACTATTGCTGCCAATGTACCGATAATAATTGCTAGTATTACATTGTCTAAAGCCATTTTACGCACCTCTTTAAATCATGATTGTGTTTAAAACACATTCTTATGACAGAATACCGTATAGGACATTTATATAGTTTGCGATTATTAACAGACAACGTCAGTATCGATTATCAATTACATAATTATTTAACTTTGTTGACCACAAATAAGCGCTTTTCTTTTTATGATTGAAGATCGCATTATTTATATCTTGAAGAGTATTATCCAAGGTTTCCATTTCTTCTTTTAATTTCAACAATTGTTTATAAGTCAAATAGGGAAAAGTTTTATATTTCGCAGATGCCATATAGGATATCTTAGATGTAGTATAAGGTTTATTCAAAACTATTTCAAGTGCCTTAAATCTAATATCTCCTTCTTTTCTAATATCTCCGACTAAAGGATCCTTTTGCTTCATCTCCATAAATGCTTCGTAAACAGCATTTCTTTCTCTATCTATATTTCTACACAATTCGTGAAGTGCATCCTGAAAATCATTCCATATTTTTAATTTTTCAGGGTCATTATGTATTTCGGAATAATAGTTAGAATTCTTCTCTATCCTTGCCAGCATATCAGCAATGCGATGTCCTGTCAACATAGAGCCAAATTCGAATTTAAATGTAGATATACTCTCAAGCAACAGAGGCATCTCTCTCTTTAATATACCAAAAGGCTTTTTTATAGCACTATAAGAAATGTTATCAAACTCATTTTTATACTCGACTCGATTATCAAAATTTTCCCAAAACTTATCTACGAAACTCATAGCAGAAACATAAGATAAGAACTTTATATAGTTTTCGATAGTCGATTCAAAAACTTATACAATTAATTATATTCCAATCAACTGTTCAAAACTCAATCCTTTCCTCTTTGCAATCGGAATATCTATAGAATAGCTCTTATCTGATTTTCCTAAATCCTCGATGTTAATGAAATACCAATCCATCCTATCAAATTTCACAGCAATCCACGCCTCTGCACCGAACTTGTTTGCGAAGAATACTAATTCATCGACTTCTTTTTTGGTCAAATATTTCTTAGTGTCAGCAGTAGTTTTACATTCTATAGCTACTCGACGAATATTATTGCCTGCTAGAATATCTGGACTAGGATACTGCATGCTGCCAGAACCCGCACTACGAATAGCAACCCATCCATTATCATTAAACTTATGGATTAAATCTCTCTCAGCATTCGAGCCTTTAGCTTTTTTGTTTAGTAACATGACATCACAATAAAAAATATAGAATGAAGTTTAAATAATTATTGAAAAAAGAGAATTAAAGAGAATAAAAACTTACAATCCTATGACTGTCTTCACATATTCTTCTACGTTTTCAGGAACATCGAATATGCTGAACCTCTTCTCATTTTCGCGAGTAGATCCATGTTCAAACTTACTACCTATCAGTATCAACCAGCTCAGTTTTAACTCTGATCCCCTACCAAAAGCATTAACCTCTTCTATATGAAAGACAGTGGACCTGCTATGACTATCAAAATTTTGTTCAACAGGAACCAACTTCTGCAATTCCGATAATTGATCTGAGTTTGAAGATGCACTGAGTTCTTTCTTTAATTCCTCAATTTTTTTGATTATATCATAGCGAATGTTGGCACATGAAACATTATCTTTGATTGCTTTATCGAAAGGAATTGTCGCGTCAGATATTCGCTTTCCTCTCAATAAAATACTAATATCCCTATCTCTATCGAATTTATCAGCATAATTCCATATTTCTTTATGTTCAAAATCTACAAAAGGCTTCATATAGTCGCTACTCGAGACTATCTGTGAATTAAAGAATGCTCGACAAGACTCACATGTTACGGCCAGCTTCCTAAGCGCCTTATAATATGCAACCATGTCATTTCTTATATCTATCTTTATGGTCTCTATCTTTTTGTTGATTTTATCATTAGATTTAATTCTAGAGATTATATCTAACTCTAAATCACGTATATGACTTACATCAGTTATGACTTTTTCCACATCCTTAGGTAATCCGTTATAAATAGTCAATACATCTGATGTAAGTGTGGAGAGAGTTGTAAAATATCTTGAAAGAGAACTTTTACCTATGGCGTTATCAGAATTATATAATTCTTTAATCATTTGATCTGCTTCAGCCTGCACTTCCTTTCGCATATACTTGAAAGTTTCCTCAAGCTGATTGAATTCCTTGTTCTTGAAGAAACTCGTCTTACTTAACGTCAATTTTATTATATCAAGATTGGCATTTATTCTCGCATGTGCAGATGTGTTCAATACCAGAATATTTCTTAATTCTTGACTCACCTGAGGATTCTCTGCCACGAGTACTTGCGCATATTTTTCAATAATATCATGCCTTTTACTTGAAGTCACGGCTAGTGCTGAAGAATAATTATCTATTTCCTTAATTATATCCGTCATCATTGGTGCTATATGATTTAATGTCAAGGCATCAGATCTTATCTTTTTGTCTATCTGAGATGCAAATGCACTTGACAGATTTCTATTCTCTCTATCCGATGCAGAAGCATCTGTTGCGTTATCTTTTTTGTATTTCAATTTCTCTAAGAATTCTGTCTTTATTCTGAGAAATTCTCCTAATTCATAAGGATACATAGTTAAATGAAAGCTTGCAAAATGTGAAGATGTTCTTTCTATATTGCGGCTTTGTTCCACTAAGAATTTTACGTGCTCTTGCAAATTATAATTTTCAGAACGGATCTGACTTAATTTAACGTTTAACTCCTCAACATCTGTCTTAGTCTTGTCTAATTCTGCTTGCAATCTCTTCTTTTCATCACCAAACATGAATACACCTCAAGTTATTGAGCCTAAATCAAATAGAATGTATCTTTAGAATACACATTTATATATTTTTCGTATAGAAAACTAAATAAAAAATAAAAAATATGTAAAATTTAGATTATATCTTCTTCAGCCAATACTACGAAGTCACCGACTGCGATTACTGCAGAGAATGGAACTAGAATGTTTCCTTCTTTAGTCTTTTCTAACTCCAACTTTTCGATGTAAGATGTCGGGTTAACTAATATTATATGTATTAATTCTCCAGTTCTTGCCTCGAATACTATGTCTCCAACTTCACCAAATCTTTTTCCTGACTTAGATATGACAGTCTTTCCAATTAATTGCTTAGAAAACTTCTTGTCATCCGTCATCTTCGGCTCGGATTTTTCAGGTTTATTTATTACAGGTTTATTCATCATGTCTGCCATTATACATCACCTTAAGCATAAACTTTCGTCAATATATTAAAATAAAGATGAGCCAGATATATAAAGTTTACTATTTAAGAAAAGTGATTTAAGAAGACTTTTTAAGCCTTGATTCAGCATCTTTTAGTAGTGTTTTCATCGTGTCTTGATTGTAACAAGTCTCTTTGAACTGACAATTCTTGCATTTATTCTTATTATCTGTATATTCCGGTGGCTCAAGGCTTGTTAATATTTTATCAGTTTTAATAATTAAATCTAAAACTTCTTTTTTCAAGAAAGTATTCATCTGAAGAACCCTTTTTTCTGCTCCGCGATATTTTATTGCCGCTTCATTGACGGATTTTCCATCATCCTCCAGCAATAACATATACGCTGCCAGCTGCATCTTGTGTCCGTCCCACATTCCTTTATCAGGATATTTTCCCGTCTTTAATTCTATAGGAACATAAGTTACTTTTCCGTTTATATCGTGCATTTCTAATATATCAATTATTCCTGAAAGCTTTAATTTTATCGACTTAAAATATTGTTCAGACAAAATCTTTGGAGTCAATTTTTCCCATAATTCTCGACCATAAACATCGTGCTTATCAATGAATTTTACGACGTTAAGCGCATGTTCTTTCGCTTCCTCCTCGAAGCTCGTCCAGTAATCAGTAAAAATATCTAACAAAGAAATATTAAAATCTTTTAACTCTGATTTGTGTTTTATAATCGCATTGCGCAACAATTTGGAATATTCTCGACGATACACGTCAAATATCTCCTGATAATTTTTTGTCTTGATTGAACAGACTATTTTTTCTTCAGCATTATTTATCAATTCATGAGTCTCGTGCCAAATCGTTCCTTTGACTAATTCTTGTTTTGGAGGCTCTTCAACTAATAAAACATAACTTAGAAATAATTTTCTAGGACAATAGAGATATGATGAAAGCTGTGTTGCAGTGACCATTATCCGACGATAAATATTAAGAATTTATAAATTTTAGGTATGAATGTCTAGTGCTATATGATGCTAAGATATATTAAGATAAGAGATATCAAGAATTGTTATTGACGCCATTAGATTTTATGATTATTATTGGAAGAATTACAATGAAGAAGATATATGTTCTTGCCGTCCATATTATTTCCATTAATCTTTATATTTTTAGAATTTTCAACAGGTTTATGGTCGATAATTAGAGTATAAAGCAGTACAGGCTTTTCATCTGGCATTGGTATGTACTTTTGCTCCCTAAATGCCTCAGCCACAAGAATGCTAAATCTTTCAGACATCTCTCTATCACAAAAATTTAACGCCGTCAAATCTTTCTCGAATAAATCACAAAATCCTTTACATCCGCTTTCGTCAAATGGATTAAAATTGTAGCTTCTAATGCCTACAAAATCTGAATCAGGTATCCTCAACAACGTATCTAGTGAAATATATTCTGAACCAAGATATGTTCTAGGTATTTTCATACACTCATAAGAATTTTTCTGGTTTATTGTTTTAGCGTCTATAATAGAAGATTTTGCAGATGTTATATTTGCAGATTTAATAATATATGGTGCTGTAATTTTGGCAAGACCTGTAAATTCCTCAATCTTTCTTTTGACAAGCCTTTCACAAGGACTAACGTAAATAGGAAGAGCCTTAGAAAAATCATACCTGCTCATATTAAATATTGTAGCCAATATTACTTTAGATGTATCAACACCAGCACTATCGACTGAAATTACTAACTCATCACCCATATGTAGAGTGCTTATTGAGCGACATGTATTTAAACCTTTCGAAAAGACAAAAAATGACAAAATTTCTTAAAAAAAATGCCAAAAACAGTTAATTATTTAAAATGAAATTACAAGGTATTACTATGAGCGCAGTTAAGCATAAAAAAATTCAGAAAAAAACTGAGAAAATATCTAATTCAAGGCCTAAACTTACATATAATCATATAATCAAACAGCATTTACGCATCCTAAAAGGTCTGCAATATAATTCTGGACTATTTGCAGCTTCAAGCAAAAAAGTCAATACTGGCTACGATAAATCCTGGTTAAGAGATAATTTCTATGAATGCATGGCATTCGAGGTTGTTAATGATTGGGATACAGTAGAAAAAACATATGATGCAATATTAAAAATATTTCTAAAACACGAATATAAAATAGATATGGCCATACAACAAAAACCGCAGTATAGGCACGAATATATACATGCACGTTTCCATCCAGAGACTTTTAATGAATTCTGGGATGAATGGGGCAACAAGCAGAACGATAGCATAGGCGCAATACTTTTTAGGATAGGAGAACTAGAACATCACCATAAAAGATTAATCTTGAAAAATGAAGATTGCATCAGAATAGTCAACAAGCTAGTAAAATACTTAGAGGCAATCCATTATTGGTGTGATGAAGACAATGGAATATGGGAGGAGAATGAAGAAGTCCATGCATCGAGCGTTGGCGCATGCGTTGCAGGATTAAAAAGCATAAAAAGAATACCAAAAATTCATGTGCCAGAGTGGCTAATCGACAAAGGCAAAGAAACTCTAAAAAATCTTTTACCCAGAGAATCAAAAACAAAGTTTGTGGATATGGCTTTATTATCTTTAATATATCCCTATAATATTGTTACAAAGCAAGAGCGCAAAGAAATATTAAAAAATGTAGAATACCTTCTCCTTAGGGAAAGAGGTGTAATAAGATACAAAAATGATTATTATTATAACCGCAATCCTGATGGATATAGCGAAGAGGCAGAATGGACTGTAGGCTTATGCTGGCTAGCGATAATATATGAACGTTTGGGAGACAAACAAAAGGCTAAAAAATTCATTGATAAATTATTAAAAGTAACAACATCCAGAGGCATTCCTGAACTTTATTTCAGCGATTCTAAAAAATATAATACAAACATTCCTTTTGGCGAGAGCGAATCAATGTTTATAGTAGCATTACATGACATAAACAAAAAGTTCATAGACGCTGGTGCAAAAAGAAAAGCACATATAAAATAAATAGAATAAACAGAACATTTAAAAATCTGACAGACGAGTTAATATACAGGTTGATATTTATGGTGAGGAAAACTTCTAAAAAGGGCTTGAAGATTAAGAAGCAAGTAATGCATCACGCTGCGAAAAAGAGAAAAAGGAATACAAACAATATGAAGGGTAATGTTAATAATAAACTTGACAAGATATTAAATGCAGAAAGCATGATGTTACGTGAAGAGAAGAATATAGAGAAAAAAGAAGATAAATTAACACGTGAAGAAAAAAGCATAGAATCTGAAGAGAAAAGAATAGAAACAGAGGAAACAGAAGTTGGCAATTTAGCAGATACTCTAAAGAAAGAAGAGACAGATATAGAAAAATTAGAAAAAATAGAGGAAGAAATTAAAGCCGATGTTGGCAGTCATCCGTTAGCACAAGTCACTTTAAAGGATATTACGAAAGGATTAATTGGAGCATTCATCGGCCTGGCAATACATTACACCTTCGTATATGGTGTAGAAATCGCCCAGCAAATGACGATGTTGAGGGCTACAATAATGTTTCCATTGACGTTCGTGGTGGGAATACTATTTATCTATGCAACAGGTTTTAGAAAGGTCCAAGATACGAAATTATTGGTCTATATGCCTATAAGACTGTTGATATTATATCTTTGTTCGCTTGTGATGTCTATCTTAGTATTATATTTATTCTATCCGGATTTCGGAACTTCATTCCAGATATCATATAAAATGGTGGCGGCAGTGATGCTTGCAGCAGTAGTCGGTGCATGTACTGCTGACTTGATAGGAAAGGAATAAGAATGAGCAATGAAGAAGATTTCACAGGAAAATTTTTGACAAATTTTGATAGATTAACAGAATTCTTTAGAAAAAGCGAAGAAGGTGTACTTGGTGTAGAGATAAGTTTGAAAACAGGATCGCTCTTGGCAGATGTGGCTAGAAAGGAGAGTCCTCTTAGATCACTCAAAAATTTGGCTGAATCACACTATAAAGATTCGAGAATAAATGATGGATTTAATATAATGCTAAAGGAAGTTGCAGATTTAAGAAAGCGAATCGAAGAATCAAGAAAAATATATTTCGATTCTATAGAATTCGAAAGAGGATACAAATTAGTCAGAGAAAGGCTTAAGCAAATTCTAGAAAAGATATAAAAAGACATAAAGAGCACAGATATTTAAATTCCTACCAAAAGTTTATAAATAATTTAGTATTCCTCTCTACTGAAATGGCAGATAGTAATTCTGAAGCAAAAACAAAGCCGAAAAACGACAACAGTAGTTCTAACGGCAATAATCTTAAATATTCATATACTCCGACTCAATTTAATAGCGCATTAGAGGATGAGAATAGGATACTTAAAGAGGCTATGAATTCTCTAAGAGAAGAAGTTGAGCGCTTAAGAGCGCCATCATTGATGGTTGCAGAAGTATCAGACATGGTCGGCAATAATAGGGCATTGATCAAGATTCCCAATGGAAACAAATTCTTTGTGACAGTATCAGCCAACTTAAAAGGTTTAGAGCCTGGAGACAGTGTATTGGTTGAACAGAAGAATCTCAATATAATTGACAAAATTAATGTTTCTAAGAACTTTGATGTTGAAAGATTTGTAATCATAGAGAAACCAAAGACAACATGGAGTGAAGTCGGCGGGCTAACTGCTCAGATTGAGGAGATTAAGGAAGTTGTAGAGCTTCCATTAAAGAAACCTGAATTATTCAGGAAGATAGGCATCAGTCCTCCAAAAGGAATATTATTATTCGGTCCTCCGGGAACCGGTAAAACACTGCTTGCAAAAGCCGTGGCTAATAGTACAGATACAACATTCATAGAGATTGTAGGTTCTGAGATTGTCCAAAAATTTATCGGTGATGGTGCAAAATTAATCAAAGAAATATTCCAATTGGCAAAAGCAAAAGCTCCAGCAATAGTATTTATCGATGAACTTGACGCGTTATGTGCCAAGAGAATTGAATTAGGAACATCAGGAGAGAGAGAAGTGCAGAGAACATTCATGCAATTATTAGCAGAGTTAGATGGATTCAAATCATTAGATAATGTCAAGATAATCGGATGTACAAACAGAAAAGATATTCTAGACCCGGCAATATTAAGACCTGGAAGATTAGACAGATTAATTGAAGTTCCAAATCCGGATAAGGAAGGCGTCAAGCAGATATATAAGATACACATGAAGAATATGCCTGTAGAAAAGAAGGTTGACATGGAAAAGATATACAATCTATCACAAGAATTATCCGGCGCCGAGATAAGAGCTATAACTACAGAAGCAGGATACTTTGCAATTAGAGAGAGCAGAGACGTTGTAACAGAAGACGATTTCTTGAAGGCTATCATAAAGATACGTAAAGAAGAAGACCAGTACGGAAAAGACTATGTAAATATGTTTGGATAGATAATTCTAATTAAATAATATCAAACCATAATCTATATATATTAGTTACTCTAGAGTCAGAAGATACATACTTAGGAGATGATATTATGGTATTAAAAATTGTAGGAGATATAGAAAGAGTTAGGGACTTAGATCACAACAGAGTAGAAATAGGTTTTATTGGAAGTGCAGCTGGTACAACTATTAAAGAGCGTTGCACACTGGTAATAGAGAATCTAATAGAACATATTATTCAGACAAGAATCGATTTGGCTGGTCCAGATGAAACACCGAATAAGTACATAATATTTTTTAGAGTTTATGATCATTTAATTATAAGTGATAATATACTAGCCGATATAGTACCAGATTTAATTCCTAAAAGAAAAGGTAGCGGCAAGCAAACATATGATGAAAAAGCCAAAAAGGCTATTGAATCGTTAAAAGGTAAAGATATGTTTGTATCAATGAATCCAACATCGAATGGGCCTTTATCTGATAAGAATCTTAAGGGAACACATATTGAGATAGTTATCCATTGGTAATATTGATTTTCATTTTTCTTTTTTATCATTTTCTTATAAACTTTATAAAGAATACTTCATTCTACTATTTGTGTGCGATGAGGTTGTGAACACCCGATGACTCTTCGGAGAATGATTAACGGAAGTAACTGCCGAGCACACACTTATATTCTTTATCAGCTCAGTCTTTATTTGACGAAAAATTTATTAATAAAAGACATGATAGAAGATTATGACAGTCTTTGATAAAATAATTGATGCAATAAATACAGTAAAGATTAATATAAAAAGCGATGTTATAACCAATGAAAAAACCATTACGGTACATTTTCTAGACCCAATAACAAAAGAGCCAAAGACTTTAACTAAGGAAGTTAGACTATCATTATTATTTGGCGGAAGCTATGATGGAAATTTTACCAACTTGAAAGCATTGAAAGAACAAAAAGAATTCTTTAAAAGATATGCTTCAGTCGATTCAGATTATTTGGAATTAGACAGACAGAAATATACATCAAAAGAGTACAGTAAAGATTTTGAAGAGTTTAGAAAATATCATAATGGAGAAGCTAAAAAAGAATCTATGGAAGAGTTTAGAAAAGAATTATATCAATTTATAGTCAATAAGCTAGCATTATTTAAAACCATCACATTCATAGAGTTTAATCAAGTGATGTCTGACAAAAATTACAATAATGAACAGAGAATAGATGTTTTTTGTGAACTTCTAAAACGAAAAAATATTATCGACTCAAAAACTTCTGATGGTCAAAGACTAAGCAAGGAGATAGATAATAGCTTTAAGCGATTAAAAATTCCTGTTCTAGAATATTTGCAGAAAGGTGCAGAAGAAAAGTTCTTGGGACAAGACTGGAAAACATATAAAAATATTGCTAATACAAACATAAAAGAAGATACATACATTAAAGAAATTAAGCGTATTCCATTCTATGAGTTTAAGCGTGTAGTATTGCCGGTATTTAGTGCAATAGTATTCCACGAGATAGAAAACAATCCAGAATATTTGTTATATATGAATGATGTAGACCAGAATGCCAAAGAATTAGTTATAGAATTAAAGATTGTACGAGCAGAGGATAGAGAATTCTACTTCTTTTATCAATATCATAGTTCAGACTATAGGACTATATGTTTTTATTGTTCTGGCACATGGTTAATACATGCAATAGTTGCGCCCTATTTCTATTACAAGAAAATTAATCAAGCAAACATAGCATACTGCCAGAAAATGTTATTACACGAATTTACACACCATCTAGATTTTGTGAAAGAACAATTATTGTGGGACACAAAATTTAAGGAAGTTGTAGAGAGAAATATTAAAAAAACAGGACTAAATGGTTTATCTTTTGTATATTTATCATTGTTTAATCTCAGAGAAGAAGGCATTGCGGATTTCTCTGCAAGAAAATATTCTAGAGAATTTAAAATTGAGATGAGTGGTGTAAAAGAATATCATAGAAAATTAGAAGAATTAAGTAAAATAAAATCATACACTGCTGGAGAAAATTATCATGATAGTAAAATTAGTACAGGTAATATGGGACCATCAGGAGAATATACTATAGGTAGAAATATGTGTTTAATTATAGCTATGAGTATTGCTAAGACCAATCAAAGTAAATATAGTATAATCGATCCTAGAGGAGAGGTACATTCCGGTTATGAATTCCCACAATTAAACGATTGGCTAGCAGAAAATAAGACTATAACAGTAATTAATATGGATAAATCGATTCTCGAAGAAGCAAAAAATAGAATAGGCCCTACAAGACATTATAGATTCATAAAATTATATGAAGATGAATGTGATAATATAAATATTTCTGAAGAAAATAGAATGATGACTAAAAAAAGGTTTAAAGAACTCACAGCAGAGGTACGGAAGAAATAATTTCTTAAACATTATTATTCTTAAACAAAACATCGTGCACTATCTTTCTTATCTCCGGAATTCTTTTCGACTCGAATTCTGGATGGTCCTTGAACCATTTCACATTCAAAGGCGAGGGATGAGGCATGACAATGCATAGTTTGCCGTTTAGTTTCTGATTATGAAAAATAAGTTCAGTTAAATCCTTATCTGGAAAAAGATATTTTGCAGCATATCCTCCGATAATAACGTATATCTTGTTATTGACAGAATCCATCTCTCTGCGTAGCCATTTATCTGCGCATCGCACTGGTGGTTTATTATCTCCGCCATTCTTGTTTTTTCCAGGATAACAATGAGCTATGCTTGTTATATAGAAGTTTTTAGGATTATAGAAATCTTCATCCGAGATTTTATACCATTCGCCGCGCAACTTTTTACCGCTTAAATCGTTGAAAGATTTTCCTGTATTATGAACATTCTGCGACGGCGCCTGACTTATCTGGAATATCTTTGAGTTCTTGTCTCCTCTAAATACAGGTCTAGGCTCATGACTAAATAAATCTTTACAATCTTTGCAATTGCTAATCTCTTTCCTAAGCAAATCGAAGTTATTCATATTAGCATATTAATTATTTATTAAAATATATTAAATTAGTTCATATTATCTTAAAATCGACACATATCCTGTAAATATGCGGTGCATGCTGGCCGCACTTGACTATCTCTAGAATCTTATGTTTTAATTTACGCTTCTTGCATGCCTCATCAATCTTTTTCACAGCTTCATCAAAATCCGTTTCCGGAAGAAAGTCATAAAAGTGAATAATTGTTCCTTTCTTCGATACTGACAATGCATCATCTAAAAACTCATCAGCCGTCTTTGGTAGAGGCATCGCAATTCTGTCGTATGTTAATTTAGGATTTTTCTTCTTCAGCTGTGGAATCACATCATGTACGTCTCCACAAATCAAGTCAACATTCTTTATTTTATTCAATTTCAAGTTTTCTAGACCATATTTGTGACCTTCAGGATTTATCTCTATTCCTGTGATATGTTTTGCTTGAGTATTCTTCGATAAAACAACAGGATATGGAGCACAACCAGAAAACATAACTAGTATTTCTTCTCCAGGTTTTACTTGATTCATAATTCTCTTACGCTCGTTTCCTAATCTTATGCTAAAATATACTTTTTCTACATCTAACTTCAATCGTACATCGTTCTCTTTATACATCGTTTCCTTAGTATTTTCTCCGGCAAGATACGTCATTTTCTGAGTTCTAAATACCCCTTCATGAATATTCGCTTTCTTCAGTACGGTTTTTATTTGTGGATTAACCTGTAATAATGTTTCTGCAATCAACTTTGCGCGCTTCTCTAAATCAACAGGAATCTCAACTATAGCAATGCTTCCGATTATATCGTGTGCTGTCTTCACAAAAGAGAATTCATCAGCTGTTAAAGTCTTAGAAAGATTCTCTTTCAATGTCCCTTTTCTATCACTCTTAGGAAAATCCTTCTCGACAAAAGATATTTCAGAACCTCTTTCATTTTCCTCAGATTTGATAGTAGTAAACTTTTTTGTAATAGGAAAATATATGTGTTTCTTGTCTTTAATATAGAAATAATCCTTATCTATTATATTGTTGATTACTATATACTGCTTCCACTTTTCAGCATCCTTTAATAAAACTTTTAGTCCTAGCATGTAATCCTCAATATCTAGCTAATATTTAATTCATATCTAAAAATATTCTCCCAATCCTTTCTGCGCGGCAGGTCTTTTGTGCAGCATCTCTAAAACTTTTCTTGTTCTCTCCTCGTTAAAATCATGTTTATTGCATAGTATATCTACAACTTTTTCATCATCTACGTCCTTGAACACCAACTTATAATCTTCAGTTGTTTTTGTATGTTTTATTATATCAAAAACTTCCTTCCAATCATAATTGAAATGTTTATTCCATTCATTTGCCTTAAACAATTTGTCAAAGTTATCTATTCCTGAACCATATTCTTTGACGAGCTTTAATGCTGTCTTTGGACCTATGCCTTTTATTCCTCCGATATTATAATCAGTTCCAGTTAACATTGCTAACACTATCAATTGATCCTGATCTATATCTAACTCTTTAAGAGTATCTTTCAATGATATTAATTCTGGGGTTATAGAATCATAACTTAATTTGTTTGGAAGTTTTTTTCTACCTGAAAGCGTTAGATTCTTTACAACTAACGGACACGCAAACAGTAATGAATCTGCATCCTGACTTAAACTTGCATACGCATCTTTATTCTTTACAACTAATGCAGCCTGAGCTTCTCCCTCTGACGGCGCTTGAATGACTGGACACCCTAATGCTTCAATCAATTCTTTGACATCATCAATCATTTCCTTAGTCAGCCGGCTTGTTCTTGAAGCATACTTCTTCATGTCCTCAATATTTTCCTCTTCAGTCGCCTTCTCTAATTTTAATTCAGCTTCATGTTTTAGCGCAGACCTACGCTCGCGCTCCTTCAATTTCAATTCAGGAGGCTTTCCATCGAATACAAAAACGAATTTGATATCAAACTGCATCAATTTTGTGAATCTATAGAATAATCCATTAAGATGTGATGTAACATTATTATGAGAATCCTTCAATAATGAGCCGTCAGGCTGCCTGATAGATGACAAGAACATATACAATTGATTGAATGCGTCGACAACTATAACTTTTCCGCGCAAATCTTCTATAGACAATTCAGTTGTCTGCATCAATTCAGTTATCTTTGTACCCATAGATTTAGGATGATTAAGACGTTTTTAAAGTTAATGCTGATTATATATCTTAGTAAGAACCTACTATATACTATAAAGAAATATATGGAATTATATTTTAGTCTTAGCTATTTTCCAAAGAAGTCCGAAGTGTTTTCTAAAGTTATCCGAAAGTTGTTTGGATTTTATTTTTATTGCGACCATTTCCGGCTCCCAAATCAAATTGAGAATCGTATCTCCATAACAAAGATTTCCAGTATTCCCGACGAATTCTTTGGATAGATATCTTATTTCATAATACTTAGAAGGCGGCTTCGTTCCCTCAGTATAAATAAATTTATGGATTATTTTACTCTTAGTTTGTTCTCTAAAATAATATTCTGAAAATTCTGGCAAGAATTTTCTTAATTGACCTGAAATGCTATATCCAAGAACTTCCGATTTTCTATCTAATATATCTTTAAGCGCCGACTTAAATCCTTGTTTGCCTTTGAAAATCTCTACAGTAACTTTCTCAGGAATTCTTGACTGCATATCCTTTAATTCTGGTATAATATTTTCCACTACACTTTCTTGCTCTTTAAGATATGTCAGCAGACCATCTGGGTTTGCTGCTCTAAAGAATTGTTTATTATCCTTAGATAGATATGATACAAGTCCTTTTTCTTTTAATTTCTCCAAACTGTCGTATATATTCGTCCTGTGAAGTCCTGAGTTTTGACTGATTTCTGAAACATTCAGCTCTCCGAATCGCAGCAAAGTGGTATATACTTTTGTTTCGCTATCGGAAAGACCTATCTTTCTTAGATTTTCTACGACCATAACATCAAAGATATAATAATGTCTATTTAAACGTTTCGTCTCTTTTAAGACAAATCATATTTAAATACTTAATTTATATCTACTAAAGAGTAGTCAATAATCAATAAAGAAGGTGAATAAAATGAATCCAAGCGAACAAATGATTAATGCAATGGCGCAACATTCGCAACCAAATTTTGATAAAACAAAGACAGCATTGATATGCATAGATTTAGTCAACGATGGAAGCGACGAGAATGGATTCTTCAAGAGAGTATTAAATTATGATATCTCATTGCTACAGAGAATAGAACCAAATGTGATAAAATTAATTGCTGCTGCAAAACAAAACTACATCCCTGTGATTGGTGTTCAAGCAATATACGATCTCGAATACATATCGCCTGCTATGAAAGAAAGATTTGAAGCAATGGGAATAAAAGGAAGTCTTGCTCCAAAAGGTGCATGGGGATCAGACATAATTCCAAAAATAAAAGGAACGGGATTAGACTTAATTATAATAAAATCACATTATTCTGCATTTGCACCTGAAAGAACATTCGGATTTAGACCTGGAAACAAAGCAGTTGAAGATTATTTATTACTGCCTGCTGATAAAGATGAAGAGCTTGAAAGCAAGGGAATAAAAACAATGAAAGATTATTTTCATGAATCACAAATTATACAAAGAGATGTTGATTCATATCTGAAGAGCGGCGGAGTAGTTAGTCTAGATAACTATCTCAAATCTAAAGGAATATCTACACTGATTATTACTGGAGCATCAACACACGTCTGTGTAGATTCCACACTTGCAGCCGCATCAGAACGCGGATATAAACTATTCGAACCGATAGACGCTGTAGCGGCTGAGGGAATTCCTGGAGAAGGATTTCAAAGACATTTCACATACCTTAGCAATCATGGATTGTTCAAATCAGAATTAACTACAGCAGAAAAAATACTTCAAACACTCCAGAAATAATTTCTTATTTTTAGAGCTCAATTCAACAGTCCATAGAACAGATAGAATATTCCTATTAAAACAATTATGTCGGCTAGTAATGTCATCATTTTATTCTCCCTAACTCCCTTTGATATTGATATATTTGTGTAAAACCTTTCTTGCTTTTTCGCGATTCGCCTGATGTTCAGTCAAGAAAGGCGTCAATTTTGATATTAATAAGTTCTTCAACTCTCCCGATAATATATTACCGCGAGTATATTGATTACGAATATTTTCTAATAATAAATCATCTTCCTCAAAAATTCTAAGCCACTGGAATGATACATCAATATCTGGTTTTCCACCATGTTTTTTATGCTCGTCGATTGTATCTCCCCCACCACTGAATGCATATTTCTTAACCTTCTTAGCAGCATCTTCAGGGGTATCAGTTAATGCTATATATGACGTGGAATTAGATGAAGACATTTTCCCTCCGGTCAAGCCAGGAATGAATGTATGATATGTTGAACACAATTCTTGAAATTTAAAATTATTATATCCGTTAATTCTACTACACATGTCCCTAGCTAATCTTATATGTGGTTCTTGATCTATTCCTACCGGGACTATCACCGGTACAGGACCCTCAAATTCCCTCAATTGAGGATGTAACATATCGGATGCTTGCAATACAGCAGATATCATTTTTCCAGGAGTTATCTCTCCATAGACTGCTTTAAATTCATTGAATGTTGCATGTCTTGCAAGAATATTTTGTAAGCGATAATATGCATTAGATTTTTCTGAATACTCAGATCGATTGCTTTGAAAATAAATCTCACAATTCTCAGGCTTTAATCCTAAAGCAATATAATTTAGGATATATTCTTCAATAGCAATTTTTCTGCTTTCCTCGAGCGACTGGCCACGAGTGTGATATGCTTCAATATCTGCAACGCAGAGATAAATTTTCGCACCTAAATGTTGATAGAATATAATCTGTCTAGCTAAAATCATGTGACCTATATGAAATTTTCCTGTAGGCATCATTCCAGTCATCATAACAAAAGGTTTTTTATCTTTAACTACCTTCAAAATCTTCTCAAATCCTCTATGAGCAAAGATTATATTTCTACGAAAAAGTATATTATGATAAAATATATCACGAAATGTAGAATCATTATATATCTCTGAATTCTCTAAGGGTTGAATTCCGAATTCTTTAATCAATTTCTCGCTAGCTATATCTCCCTTAATTTCCCAGGGAGTAATTTCGGTGGAACAAAAATCGAAAGCCTTCTTTATTTCAGCAAGAGCATCTTCATCGTGATGAATAGATACTACTGTATTCACACGCTTATCAGCATAATGTAAATTACTAGCATAGTTGTGCATTTGATCAGAAGAAGTTAAAATAGCCACAGAAAAAGGAACATCACCAGCTGCAGCGATAGCATTTTTCATAACATTAGAATAAGAATCAGGATCTCCTGCATTAACTATATCAAATGCACCTAAAATACCATATGTCCATTCACGACGGCTCTGAAGCTGTTCCCTAAAACATTCAGGTGTTATAAAGTTATTATATGCTCTTTCGTTGCGAATTTTTGGATTAATATGAATTTTACTTAACATAAACAATGTATTATAGAATACATCACTACCTTTCTTTTCTAAATATGAAAAGAAATGTTCATCGGCTGTAAACCTTTTTCCGGCATATTCTCCTTTAGAACTCAAGAAAAAACCTCACTTAAAAATATCTTTTAAATATTTTTCATATTCATCTACGAAAATTATATTCTTAGGAGAATTTATCGTTGATATAACTATCAATCTTGAATCAGGATCATAACTAAAAAGCTTACTTTCGATTTCAGGGCTATCACACTTAACAGCAGTACTCTTCCTTAACGAGTCCTGAAATTTTCTAGCCAAATCTATCTCAATGAATTCATTATCAACCATGTATCCATCCTGAAAAGCGAACGACTCGACCATTATTTCACCTCCTTAAGGAAATACTAAATTATTTATAAATATTATCATTGACAAGTGAAAACAAAACATAATATACCTTTTAGTATACTCACATAGCTTGTATATATAGTTTTCGTTTCAAGATTAGAAGAGAACAAGTGCTACGAAAATTAATACCCACTCAAATCGTCCTCACACCAACCTAAAACTCTATAAGATAATCATAAAACTATATAAATATTATGATTATAAGCAACCATTAATAAAACAAAATAATAACAGTCAGGAGATAATTATTCTTTCGAACTTCAATCCACTGAATTCTCTTGTGATTAATATGCTCGCTGTCTTTGTCAATTCTCCCGTCGATATAAATAGGCAAGGCATTTTCTTGTTCTGCGCAAATATCAATGCTGGAGCCAAATCACCTTCACTTATGGTCGGCTTGTCTTTGGCTTTGCAGTAAATATACTCGTTAGTTTCGTGATTCTTTAATACCAAATCGTATTCACTCTTTTTAATTTTTTCTTTACTTATCACATCAAGTTTCTTTGATGCAACATGATTCAATATTAATTCGAAGAAGTTATATTCGAGCTTTTGAACTTTTGGAGCTTTAGGTTGCTTTGGTTCCTTAACAGGCTTCGGTGTTTTTGGAACTTTTAAAGTCTTAGGAACTTTAGCAGGCTTTAAGTGTTTTTCATGAATCTTCTCTTGAGATATGACTGCAGGAACAGGTTCTAAGACTTGCTGAGCTACAACAACAGGCTTCTCCATAACAACAAGTTTCGGTTCGATTATCAATGAAGGCTTATACTCAGGTTTCTGTTCTATTCTCTGCTCTGGCGCAGACTCTTCAGCTCCTCCTGATTTAGCAATGTTAGCAACAATCTTCTTCGCTAGAGATTGCGCTTCTTCTAAAGATATAGAATAGAATCTCCAACATAAAACTTTTTGACTTTTATATTCGATCTCAAACGACTTAGCAAAATCCTTGATTGCTCTCAATGAAACTCTTGTCAGAGGGTCTTGTACAGAATCTTGTAAAACTTTTTGTTCTTTTAATAATCTGAATGTCTTTTTATCTTTCTCATTCAGGTAACTCAAGAAATCCTCGAGTTTAGATTCTTGCTCTGGAACATAATATAATGGCGAGCCACCTACTTTTAGACTTGAGACTTTAACATCACCTGAACTAATTAGTGTAGAGAGTATCGCTCCGATAAGCATCGTATCCCCTCCTCCTCCAAGTGCTTTGGCTACTTTTGTTGGAAGCGTAGGACCCTGCTTGACTATCTCTAAAATCTTTTCCTTAGGAATGTTTTGAAGCATGATATTGAGATACTCTCGATGTTTAAAAATTTGTTGTTGGTGTCTGTAAATAGTAGTTACTAAATATACAATTATACTTGGAACGCAAAGTTAATAAATATCTCGAGTATACTAAAAGTATAATTATTGTTGGGGCGCCGTTATGATTAAAAAAAATACATTAAGAAGCATTGTAACGGAGAACTGGGATAGTATTGCTAAAGCTTTAGAATTAAATATTGAGAACAAACCAGAGAACATGTTTCTATTCTTTAGACATTTCCAACCAATTCTTGAATCAGGGGCCGCTGTTTTTCCTAGACCAGAAAGAGGAACATATTCACCCGTGCAAGAAGTATATAAAAAGGATGTTCTTCTATTAAAACAGATGGGTTTTGTTACAGATAAAAATTATTATGATTGGTATGGTCTAACAGATAATGGTATAGATCTCATAAATTGCTATCATAAATCCAAAAACCAAGATTTTCACACAAACGACGAATTGGTCGCAGATATTATTAAACTATGCGATCATCTGTATGAAAAGTAATCTGGGCGGGACTACTATAAATTTTATTTAATAATGCACTTTCAGAATCAGCTTGATTAATTCGCTTCGGCCACTGTTTTGAAGACATATCCTCTTTCTTTCAAAACGTCAATAATTCTAGGTAGCGCTTTTGCAGTCTCCTTACCTCCTCTTAATCCGTCCTGTGGAGGATCTGGATAATTATAACCATTAGTATGAAATAAGATGACTTCATTTTTTGATGCATAGTACACATCCGATAAAACTTTATCTATAATCATATTGTAATCATACGTTTTAGACCAATCCTTAGAATTAATATCCCATAAGATGATTTTAAAACCATGTTTAGTCAGACTATCTTTTTGTGACTGTGTAATTAGACCCCAGGGCGGTCTAAAATATTTAATAGAATTATCATATGAACTATCAACTAGCCTATATACGCTATCAATCATTTTTTGAGTAGACATAATATTACTATATACCTTTCCAAAGGGTTGTCCGACAAGATGTGAATGATCTGTCGTATGGTTGCCTACAAGATGTCCTTCTTTAAATATTCTATTCGTGACACCTGGATATTTTTTCATATTGTTGCCCACTAAAAAGAATGTTGCCTTTACATTTTCCTCTTTTAAAATATCTAATATCCGTGAAGTATATACTGCATCTGGTCCGTCGTCAAAAGTCAACATAATAGTTTTATCTGGATCTATAGGCATAGATATGTTTTCTTTTTCACAACCATAAAATATAGAAGATAAAGATATTAATCCTGCTAATCCTGCTACTAAAACTCCCCTTCCCTTCTGTTTTGTCCTTTCTATGATATTTTCAAGCATATTCCAACCTAAGATTTTTAGTAATGAGACCCGGTTTATATACTTACCGCCGACGTCGGAGTGACTCTAATACATCTTATTCAACACATCTGCCTTAGTTATTACTCCTTTGAATTTTCCCTTATCTACGACAATAATAATACTGTAGAATTTCAACAAGTGCGTTATGACTTTCACGTTTGCATTCTCAGCAACTATTGGAGGAGCATCCTTCATAATCTCAGACACATTAGAAACATTCTTGCCGCTAGTAAGGGCATCCAATAAATCTGATTCTGTAACCAATCCAACAATTTTATCATCGTCTACGACAGGCAACTGCGACACAGCACCTCGGCGCATCTTATCAACAGCTAACTTCACAGCGCTATTCGAAGTCACAGTAATGATGTGTTTTTGCATCAAATCTTTTGCTGTAGAACTCGTCTCTGATTGTAGCGAGTCGAGTGTCTCAAATATTTTTTTCACACTAGAATAACCTGGGTCAATCAGACCTGATTCGACTTTTGCAATCAACGACTGAGAAACATCAGATTTATCAGCAAGTTCTGATTGCGTCAATCCAAGCTGAGACCTTATTCTCTTTATATCCTTGATATCATAATCCATACTAGGAATAAAATATAGGTAGTATTTATTCTTTTTGGAATATTTTTAACAGAAACATATTTAAATCCAATCTAAGGCTCGAAAATAGGTGATTTTTATGGGTAAGAATTATGTATTTACATCAGAATCTGTTACAGAAGGACATCCGGACAAAGTTTGCGACCAGATATCAGACGCTGTATTAGATGAATTATTGAAGCAGGATCCAAATTCCAGAGTTGCTGTAGAATGTTTGACGACAACAGGAAGTGTTCATGTTGCAGGAGAAGTCACAACAAATGGGTATGCTGATATTCAAAAAATTGTACGAGAAACATTGAAAGGCATAGGATATACAGACCCTAGATTCGGAATAGATTGCGACGATGCAGGAGTATGGAGTGCAATACATGCGCAAAGTCCAGACATAAGCCAAGGGGTAACAGCTGGTCAAGGAGCATTTAAAGAGCAAGGAGCTGGAGACCAGGGAATGATGTTTGGCTATGCATGCAATGATACAAAAGAATTAATGCCTTTACCAATAATGATGGCTCACAGATTGACGCAGAAAATGGCTGAAGTAAGAAAAAAAGGAGTAATAAAAGGAATAGGTCCTGATGGCAAGTCTCAAGTCACAGTAGAATATGTAAACGATAAACCAAAGAGAATAAGTACTGTTGTAATTTCGCAGCAACATATCGATGAAAAACCTGAAGATTTATTGAAGAAAGAAATATTAGAAAAAGTCATCAAGCCAATATGCGGAAACTATATCGATAAGGATACAAAAATTTATATCAATCCTACAGGAAGATTTGTCATAGGCGGACCAGAAGGAGATTCGGGTCTGACTGGAAGAAAAATTATCGTTGACACATATGGTGGAATGGGGCGACATGGTGGAGGGGCATTCTCAGGAAAAGATCCATCAAAAGTCGACAGGAGTGCAGCATACGCATGCAGATACATTGCAAAAAATATTGTTGCAGCAGGTCTAGCAGACAAATGCGAAGTACAATTATCGTATGCAATCGGCGTTGCACAGCCAATGGGAATATTTGTTGATACGTTCGGAACTGGAAAGATTCCTGAAGAAAAAATCGTTGAATTGATATGGAAGAACTTTCCAGTAAAACCTGCAGATATAATATCTCAGTTAAAATTGAAGAGACCAATCTATAAAAAGACAGCAGCATATGGTCATTTCGGTCGAGAAGACCCAGATTTCACATGGGAAAAGACAGACAAAGTCGCTGCATTGAAGAAAGATGCTGGATTGAAGTAAATAATTCAAAAAAATCTTTTTTATTTCTTTATTTTGTGATTTCTATTATTTTCCTTTAATATGCTTCCAGAAATGTTTAACAGAAACGTAATGAGGCAAGTTTAATTTTTCTGAAATTCTGGAAGTCTCTTTCCTATATCCAAATATAGCCACAGGTTTTATCCTAATCGGCCTATGATAGACTGCTTCGTTGTATTCGACAAGCCTGAACTTTTGCTTTGGAAGTACATTGAATCCCTTTTTCTTTCTGAAAACGTTCACTGCTTTCCATGCTCGCATTGGAGAAGAATACTTTTTCTTAAGAGAAGCAAAATCTTTGAAGAAGAAAGTCTCAAATCTTGGAATCAACGAATGATTGTAATAAAGATGAAGATTGTTTTTTATTCTATAATAATGCACAATTATTTGATCAGTCGCTCCTAATAAGACCAAATCAAAAGGTAAGATGTAATCCGGCTTCTCATCTGTTTGAAAGATAATGCCTTGAGGTCTATATGTTTTAAGATAATTATCATCTAGGATAGTGCAGGATAATCGCTTCCTCCTACCAAAACTTTTAGTATTAGGATTAATGATTTTTCTTTTTACAATATCAGAAGCACTCTGAAAATTAACTTTCTTTTTCCCAACAAGAGTTTTAGTATAAAAATCTTCTTCAAATGATTTTACATAATACACATCGTTATCCATAGAACATGAAGACAGATTAAAGATTTATTAATGTATTCCTTTTATTTTATTATTATATGTTTACACTCATTGATTCTCTATCATCTTGGCGTAATTATACATATCGCTTGATGCTTGATTGATGCTTTTCGTTTTTTCATCGATGCGTCCGATATCATATCCTAAATCTACAGCAAGTTCACAATTATATTTTACGAAATCAGCTCTGCTAGTAGTTTCTTGAGTATTTTTCAAATCATAAGCACTATTAGTCATGCAACAGTCCTGAATTTCTTCTGAAGGAATATCTATAGCCATGCTTGCAAAGTCAACATTTTCTGGGCTGCTGTCACAAATTACTTGAGATTTAGTCATCATACTGCGTAATACTGGCCTGGCAGCAGCAAGGTCTGCCACTTCCTGTTTTAATTCAGCTCTCTTAGCGTTTATTACATTAGGATCATATCTGCATTCACCTTTTATACAACTTGCTTTGATGATATAATCACCAAATCCTAACCCTTCGGCTGCACCGCAATTATCCTCAAATGTATGTTCGCATTTGCCGGTTCTTGGATTACAGCCCTGCTTATAAGCTATATCACCGACACAGACAGGACTACATTCAGAATCATATTTACATTCAACCTTTGTATCTTCGGAACTATTATCTGATACATCTGAAGTTTTATCTGAACTAGATTCCTTAGAAGAATTGTTTCCAAAGAGGCAATATACTTTCATTGCTAAATTTTTATCACCAGAACTGCAAATAATAGACTTCATCTCTTCATCAGAACACGCTGTTATGAATATCGCTAATAAAAATAATGTAAGAATAAATAAACACTTGTTAATTTTCAGATATTTCATGTGAAACACTCTTGAAACAAGATAACACAGACATAGTACTATTTAAGTATTACTATTATCTCCAGAATAAAATATATAAACAAACAAGAGAACATAATATTTGTCCTTTCCTATTTATTTTTTTATCAATTATTTCTAATCTATTACACTTACAACACCAATAGACAGAAATAGAATACAAGCATTACCAAGAATGTTATCCAATACCAGAGCTTACTCCACTGGAGCATCTTCTGGCCTGGGAACGGTTTGAACGGCATCATGTCTATGAATATTGCAGTTAGCGCCATTATCATAATCATCTGGACAAATGTTGAATCTGTGGCGAACATCCATAAGAAAAATAAGATGAGGAATATTACTATCAGACCAAGATTGGTGAAATATGCTATCTTGCCCGAAGTCTTCTGAGCATTACTGTCTGGCTGCTCATTGGAAATTGTAAGTCCTGCTAATGAGAAAGTCTGACCGAGCCATCCAGTAATGAGTGTCACAAACGCTCCCCAATACCATAATATATATTCTGAATGAGTTTGCCTATGTCTATCAGCAATTAATCTTACTATGTTTTTCATGGATTGGAAAAGAACATTAAACAAAATGTTTGCTCCGAAAAATATCAATAGATTTACGTCCTTCTTCAGATACATATATGATACTGAAAACGAAAATATGATTGCTGCAATGATTACGGCAATCCATTCCCTCGTCTTAAATCTAACCCCTCGGAACATGAATCCATGGAATTCCTCTTTCAACTCTTTTTTCTTCTTTATTCTATCAAGTATTTTGTTGGAACCAAGACCTTTAACAGCACCTGTAGCAACTTTAACACCTATCTTGGACAAAAACGCCCAAAGCCAAATCAGGAATATACCGCTTGCAGCAGCAGCGATAGGAACGACTTCGACAGGCATGATTTTCGCGAATGGAGAATTGGAACGTGCAGTTCTTGGAAGTCCTAATCCGTTCTTATCGGAGAAGATTACATATTTATTCTTTTCACCTTGAATCATGATTACTCTTCCAGCAACCATGTCAATCGTATCCGTCGGAGGGATGTTTCGATCAAACACCTTTGCCGTAATAGTGTTCTGTGCAGGACCGCCTATTAAGATAATCACCTTACCTTGGAAATCCTCAATAACAAAGTTTGTATCATTCTTGACAGGATACGCGGACATTGTAGGATATTGTTGTTTCAATTCAAAATATGTGAGTCTTTCTAAACTGGATATATCTGAGCCTAGAACTATCACAGCATTATCCTCAGTAAAATTACAGAAGTTCTGCAATCTAGCTTCTGCATCCTTGGTATCCTCAAAAAGTGCATGTGCAGGAGAAGAACATAACAATAAACTAAATAAAAATATGATAAATATGAATGTCCAAGATTTTTTCATTCCCTGTAACCCCTAAGGATTACTGTCAATTCATATTTTTAAAGATTATGATTTGAAGCAGAAAATAAAGAGGCATTCTCGGGAACCACGACAACAAAGAAAAGATACTACTATCCAATAGATATAAAGAAAATCTTTATAAATATCTAAAGCATTCCGGAAGATAAGATGAAGAATAAACTGAATCTAGACTGGAAGACAACCAATCTATATAGTAGTCGAACGTTAGATGATTTTACAAAAAAATTTACGAAAGATAATTTACAAAGTCTACAAAAATCTGATTTTAAAAACTGCATCGAGACAATAGGCAAGGATTTCGATCTAGATAAATTAACAGAGACCTTACACCAAACATACAAAGGTAAAAGAGTAGTAGAAATATTATTACATAAGAAGATGATAGGAAATCTTATTCTCGAGACGGATGAACAGGTTAACACAGTTAGAATATTAGATAACGAATATAGTAAAGTATTAGCTTCTGGATTTAATCTCTTATTTGATGTGGCCTTATCAGAATTATATTTCTTGACCAACTCTTTTCCAAAGAGAATTTCAGATGAAATAAAAACAATTAATAAAAATACAATAAAAAAAGCAATAAAATATCAACCGAAAGTAACATTTGATGAAAAAACACACAATTTTATAAGAAATGATACGGGAAAAGAAGTACTTAGGCCGGTGCATAAATCTTTTAAAGAAGTGTATAATAATAAAAATAATGAGGTTAAAATCTCACCAAGAATGGCTGCCACAGAAGGAAGTATTATAGCTATATATGATGCATTTGCTCATAAATATAAAAGATTTAAAGAGCATGCTGAGATCTTAAATGCAGCAGTTATTGCCGAGGATGAGGGAAATAAAGAAGAAGCTGAAACAGCATTGATGAGATTATATGGAATAAAAGAGAGTGCAAGCGATGTAAAACCAGTCAGATTAGGTATAAGATATCGTGCTGTGAGAGATTTAGTTAATGCATTTTCAGTAGTAAGACCCGGATATGGCTTATTAAAAAGAGTAGTGGATAGTAGTCTAGAAACAGAAATACAAGATATTACAAAAAATGTGGATATAACTCGAAGAGAAAAAGCAAAATTTAATTATATATCTATCATAGGATATGGTAAACGTGGAGAAAAACTTTCTAGCACTATATGGGGGAATGGAATTATCACGGCCGTGTATGTAACACCACTCCTTATTAGCAAGTATTTTAAAATTCCTGAGATTCCAGAAGTTATACGTCAGATACCTCTAATAGGAAGTGGATACGATTTGTTCACAAACGATATCTATGGCTACTCCACTTTAATCACAATACTTTTAGGTGTCAATAAAATTCCTCTAAGAATGTTGAGAAAAGAATACGAAAATATACAGAAAAAGGTGTATATATAATAAAACTGTTTAAATAAAAAAAATTCACTCTAGAAATTCTAGAAATAATCATCTTATGGTTTCAACCACTTAATTTCATAATAAGTTACATCGCCTTCATCATCGACTATTCCCATCATCAACCTTTTCTTAGTTGAATGCGCGACTCTGTTCTTTGCTGCAAACTCATACCATGTCAGTGTTGCACCTTCATGCACTGGATATATTATCCATCGCGCATGATCTTCACCAGGCTTTACTCCTCGGTCATATACTCTGAAATCTGCACCGAACTTTAATGCAGTCTTGATTATGTATCCACGATTTCTCATATCCTTGAACACACAATATCTTATCCAGAAATTCGGCTCAAGCTTAGTTGCACGCTTCAAGAACTGTTCAAAATCTAATTCTTTATTCCTAGAATCTCTGACTTCAATCTTATTTTTTTCCAATAAATATAATGCTTCCAATAATGATAACTGCAGTTTATTATTATCCAGCATCGTACCATATCTTGATTGATTATATAATTCTCTTGTCTCGTCTGCTGCCTCTGCAAGAACTCTCTCATTAGCAAAAACAGTCCTAATCTTTTCTTTTCTCAGTTTGCTATCTAATATAATATCCTTGACCTTTAGATCTTTCAAATCTTTCAATCCAACTTCTTCTTCATCTTCCATGTTAATCAGCTATGTTAAGATATAATACAATTAGTTTATGATTAACTTTAGTTAGCACTAAGTGTTTTTAAATGTATTTGAAGAAGTTAGTTAAGCAGGAAAATAATCTAAGAAAAATGTAAAGATAAAGAAGAAAAATATAAAAATAAATTATTTAACTTATCTCTTTTTCTTTGCTGGTGCTTCTGAGCCAGATTCATGATGACAGCCGCATCCTGGCATCAATGATTTCCATACTCCGCTAAGGAGAAGCAGCAATCCTATAAATGCCATCCATCCGTCTACTCCTAACCATTGTGGCCATACAAATGCATTAATCAATATCAATACACCGATTAGACCCCATATCATACCTTTGCACTTGTGGCAATATCCATTACAACAATTATCCATAAAATCACCTCTAAAGCTAGTATTAAAGTTATTTTGGACGAAGATATTTATAAATATTATTGTTGATATGGATGTTAGCATGGCAAACAAAATTTATAAACATCCATCCATTCTATAAGACCGTGCCAATAGAAATAACTTTCTTAGGAACAGGTTCAATGGTTCCGACGAAGGAGAGGAATGTTGTAGGAATGTTTCTTAGTTATAAGAATAAAGGATTGCTTGTTGATTGCGGCGAGGGAACACAGAGGCAGATGAATATCGCAGGAATAAATCGCAACAAAGTAAATTATGTCTTCTTAAGTCATTGGCACGGCGACCATGTATCAGGATTGATAGGATTGATACAGACTCTTGGAAATCAGAATGTACAGAACGAGGAAAGACCAACACTGCATATATTCGGACCAAAAGAAACTGAGGAGAGAATGGAATACTTGCTAAAGACATGTATATTCGAGAATAAAGTTATATTAGAGATACATGAAATAATTCCAAAGAGAAATGAAATATTAACAATTCTGGAGAATGAAGATTTCTATGTTCAAACAGCATTGCTAGACCACGGAATACCTTGCTTGGGATATAGTTTTGTTGAAAAGGATACTCGAAAGATGAATATGAATAAATTGAATGATTATGGATTGACGAGCGGACCATTGATTGGAAGGTTACAAAACGACGAAGTAATCATGCATAACAATAAAACAATCACTCCAGAAATGGTCTCTGAATTGAAAAAAGGATTGAAAATAACATTCATACTAGACACAGGATTATGCGAGAATGCTATTGCATTAGCAGAAAATTCTGATTTATTGATTTGTGAGGCGACATACAGCTCTGAGCTCGGCGAGAAGGCAGAAACATACAAACATATGACGGCGAAAGATGCTGCATTGCTAGCAAATAATGCTAACGTAAAGAGATTGATAATAACTCATATTTCTCAGAGATATAAGACGCCGGGAGAAGTCCTGGAAGATGCAAAGAACGTGTATGAAAACGTTGAAGTAGCGCATGATTTCATGAAAGTGAAGTTATAAAAAAATACGAGTGCGCTAATTAACATTATTTCTACATCTTTAACTCAGTGAGAATATCCAATCTGATAATGGATTATATTTCTTTGCAGCAGTTCCGATTGGGATATCGACATATAAATACATTGATTGATTACCAAGACTAGAATCTGTGCTTCTTGAAAGTGTTGCACCTGTCACATTGATATAAGTGTTATTAATCAAAGATACTCCAGTCGATACATTTGTAATATTTATTCTAAAGTTAGAAACATTAATCCAGTCTGTTCCATTAACTAAATTATATGCCTTCAATTGTATAAGAGTATAATTGAAGTTTCCAGTATTATTTAATTGCAACATTCCTACACTCTTATTCATATCACCTGCATTTAATGCTCCGAAATCGAATAGATTATTATTCAGACTAATCGCATATAATATATTATATGTAAAGCTAGTAGACACATTCTGAGTGTAAGCATCGGAGTTGTCTTTTATAGATACGTTAATATTCCAAGTTCCAGCAGAATCATAATATTGTAACGACAAATTACAGGAAATATTTTGTGCAGTTGCGTTAATTGCAACTCCGGAACATTGCGTAGTATTTCTAAACAATCCAGAATTATTTACAACAACCTTTGCACTACTAATATTTATCGTAGAATTGCCGTCGACATCATTGACTGTGAAATTAATAAATATAATTCTAGAAGAAGATTCTAATGGATCCACTGCAGTAATTGGTTGAACATACGCTATGGTTGGAGGAGTATTCGCTGGACTACCTATAGTAATATATCTCATTTCCGTCTGACTGCTATTTCCAGCGATATCACTTGCAAACACCTGATATGTATAGGTTCCGTTGTCTAATCCTGTTGTTGAATTCTTAGACTGATTCACATAGAGAGACCATTGAGTCGGATTGAACTTTTGTAAATTACTCATATATACTTGTTGAATTTCTGATGATGATAATATCCTATTCCATATTCTTAATTCATCGATTGCTCCAGACCATTGCGTTCCTCCGACAACATAATTGCCTATTCCAGAGATATCAGAACCAACTATTTTTGAGTTAGCAGTGCCAACATAAACTCCATCAATATAAAATAAAGTTGTAGAGCCAGAAGCGGTTGTGGTTATATGATGCCAACCAGATAGAGAGTTCGTATTATAACCAGAAGTGAAGAAACCAGCATTATAGATGCCAATATCTCCATTAACATCGAATAATATATGATGATAATTGCCTGAGGTTTTTGCAATTACCGTTCTCCAACCATCAGCAGATGTAGGTAAGGGGAATAATTTCCAAAGAGAGATAGTATACTCAGAAGGAGTAGCTATTCCAGTTAAACTAATTGAAGAACCTGAGGAGCTGAAATTATATGCTCCACCATATTTTCCAGAAGAAATCTCAACGGCTCCGCCATTAACAGTTCCGTTGTTTCCATACTTGCTTAAATCAACGACTTTTGTATTATTTTCTCCAAGAGAACTAATGTTATCAAAATTCATCATCAAAAGCAATGAATCATTATACAAAGTAAAATTAGTCCCGTTCCAATTATATCTGACTTCTTGTAAATAGGATTTGAAAATTGATACATTTACAATTATTGAAGTATTCGAAGTTGTAGTTCCATTTTGTGGTGTGGGATATGTAAAATTAATTATAAGGGGAGATGTATCCTTAAAAAAAGTCGTAGTTGTAGAATTTAAGTTGCCTAAACTATCATTACAATATACAGTCCATGCATTAGCTCCTTCTATACTTATAATATTTGAGAAATTTGTTCCTGCAGGAGCAGAAGTAGAATTCCAGAGGCCGGAATTATTACTATACCAACAATTTCCAAACTCACTTGAAGTATAATTGAGACTAGAAACATTTACATAATAAGATATAGCTTGAGGATATATTATGTTTATAGATGGTGGAACAGTATCAACTCTAAACGAAACACTTGAAGAATTTATATTTCCAACAGAATCATTTGCATAGATTGTGATATTATTCATACCTTCAGACCAGTTTTGTGCTGTGAGGTTTGCACAGTTAGTAATAGAATAATTTACTGCTCCAGAACTATTTGTATACCAGCATGCCTGAACATTATTACTATCGCTGACCACATAATTAATACTTATATTTTTATAAGAGAAATTGCTATTATTAGAAGGAGAAACTATGTTTATTGAAGGAGAAACTGTATCAACCGTAAATGTTCTATTAGCACTATTAAACCCGCAATTGTTTAAGATATCACAACCATAACAATTCCAAATATATTTTCCGTCTGGAATTGTTTTTGTAAAATTTGTGGAATTAATCAGTCCTGATGTTGTTTGCGTTTGATTTGCGTGCCAACCTCCGCTCCAATTTCCGTATAATGTCGAGTTTTTCAATCCACTGACATCAGACAGGGTACAATTGAAACTAACAGTAGAACTTAAATTTGCATAATCTAAAGGAGATATTAAAGTAATAATAGGAGGAGAAACATCAATAGTGGCATTTACAATATAACTTAAATCTCCTGATTTATTATAATTATGATTAGTTCCGTTTCCCCAGGAATGCCATCTATAAATATATACTCCAGAAGAAGTAAAATTATAGCTAGCATTGAAAACATTTCCAGAAATATTTGTTGCAGTTATGTTTGTATTATTAATTTCAAGCAATACAGTTCCATTGGTGTTGTTAATAGTTACATTAAATAATCCTATTCCAGAATCTGTAAGACTGGCACTATTATCCATGTAATTAAAGAAGATAGGATAAGTTGAATCTGGTATCGCTGTTAAAAATCTTACAATTACAATACCTGATCCGCCCTTTCCGCCTGTTAATTGATAACCTGAACCTCCGCCTCCACCACCAGTATTTACTACTCCTGCATCTCCATTTCCTGTTTTAGAACCGTTTCCACCACCACCATTACCGCCAGCAGCTGCTGTACCACCACCACTATAAGTACCTCCGCCTCCACCACCAGCATAATAAACATTTGAACCATTAATTGTATAGTTTAAACCATTTCCACCCGCTCCTGCAGTATTACCCGAAGCGTTACCACCGACGGCTCCTGCTCCGCCACCACCAGAACCTCCCCAACCGAAAGATATTTCATAACCTCCATTATTTCCTTGACCTGCTGGGCTTGCAGAACCTCCTGTTCCCAATATTCCACTATCGCCAGGAGCTCCTCCACCTCCGCTTCCACCATTATTACCTGCCTTTCCTACATAACCAGCATTTCTTGAACCACCTCCACCTCCACCTGTTGCAGTAATATTGCCAAAAATTGAATTGACTCCATTTAATCCATTAATTCCGCTGTCAGAAGTTGAAGACCCTGCTCCGCCATCACCCACAACAACACTAATATTAGAACCATTGATTGCATATGCTGAATTATAAATAAGTCCTCCAGCACCGCCACCGCCACTAAATGAAGCGCCACCGCCTCCACCAGCAACAACTAAAACGCTAACACTAGTTATGCCTGCAGGCGGACTAAATGTTCCATTCGCTCTAAAAGTATATACGGTATAATTGTTATCATAAGTAATATTAGGAGGAGTGTCAGGATCTATGATATAATCAAACTCAACGCTACCATTAACAACTTTTAGATCAAAAGTATCCTGAGGAACAACAAGATTAGTTAAATAAACTTTATACCATTGCGCACTACTTATCATACCAAAATCTGCAATCTTAGTCGAGCCATCTTTTTCATAAACCTCTACGATTCCGCTATCATTGCTTCGTGCATAGAATGTAATATCTTTCTGATTTGTCAAATTCTTTTCAAAAGCCACTCTAACATATTCTCCATTCTGTATTACCTCACTCCATATTCCATCCTGTGCCTTAACTTGATCATAAATATCATCAATATAATTCCTATTTTCATCGAGATGAATAGCTTTTGTGATAATAATTATTTCAAATGTTTGATTACTTAAATGAGGAGCAACCCATTCAATAGAATCATACAATCCGTTATTATCTGAATCTATGGCTGTAAATGGTAAATTAATTTCTACAAATCCTTTATAATTCAATATAGATAATTCTTCCGAGGACAAATTATACAATTCAGCATCAGCAGTATTATTCACAATCCATTTCAACAAAATATTACTCGTGTCCTTAACCTCGGATGGAAGTGTAGCATTTACAGTCACATTAGTATAATGTGTATCTGAAGACACTACAACTTCTTTCTCATTCTCACTAATAGAAGATTCAGAAGATAATGGTGCTTCAGTATAATATTCAATCTCTACATTAGTTTCAGGATTAATTACTTTTAGCGTACTCTCATTATTAATTGACTTCGCGCCTCTGCCTGAGATACGATTTTTAGATAAGTGTGTTATTTCAGATGCAACAACATTCCTATGCTTCATATCAAGACGTTTATATGTTGTAATATTAGACGCAGATGCAGGAATATTTACCGATATCTCACCAACTGTCGCGCGAGATACATTCTTAATCCACTTAACAGGTTGACCTACACGTGCAGGATATTGTATTGTTTCTACTGTAATATTTGTATCATTTATAGGCGTCTCTTGCGTATATATTATAGAATCAATAGATAAAGTACTGTTTTCAGATAATTCAATTATTAGTGTTGCATTAGTTAAGTTAAGAGATAATACACATGTATCAATGCATTCTTCAGCAAGAGGATTGTAAGCTATAGGTGTTGTTTCATTAATAACAGTTTCATTAAGTGTCTCATTTACGAAAGTTTCATTAAGCATGGTTTCATTTGCGAATGTTTCATTAATCATCATAGTCTCATTAGTCAAATTATCCTCGGTGAGATTTTGTATAGTCAAATTTTGCTCAGTAAAATTCTCTTCAGTAATGTTCCATTCTGTAAAGTTCTGTTTAGTAAAGTTTAATTCATCAACAGGCAAGGTCAAATTATTTGTTGCTTCTGTTAAGTTTTCTGTGATATTTACATCTGTAACTACAACATCTGAAATATTTTCTATAGGAATATCTATAACAGGAGAAACTACCGTATCAGAATTTGTATCAGTGACCACGTCCTTCACTGTATCTACGATTGTATCATCAGCATTATCAGTAGCTTCATTAGAATCAGAATTTACATCTGAACCAACATTCAATACATCCATTCCCGTCAAGAGATTGTTATTATCCTGACTCTCTGCTACAAGGAATAATTGTCCACTATTATTAATCCACAATTTGAACGCGCCTGAATAGTTTCCATCTATCTTTATACTATTTACAGTTCCATTTATAGATAATAATTCAGTCGTACTCACAGAATAAGTTTTATTCAAAACTAATTCATGAGATATACTAGTTTCGCCCAAAGTATTAAAGCCGGTCAGAGATGGTTTAAAAAATATAAATAACAACGAAAGCATCAACAATAAAGTAGCAACTAACAACAATTTATCATCCCTTCTATTTCCACTATTTTCGTTATCTATCATTCTTTGAATTATTACTCTCTGAATTTTCTTTCAAAGATGTATTCTCTGATTTCTCTTCCATCCTCTTTTCTGCTCTCTTACATACAGTCCAAACCGTTCGCGGATCTTTATTGATGAATCTTGCAATTTCAGAGTATGACATATTTTCAGATTTTAGATATGTAATTATAGCTTCAAGAATACTCAATTTTTCATTAAAAATAAACAAAGGTATTCTTGATTTACTTGCACAAACATATTTTGAGAATTTTTCAGGTTTTTTCGTTTTAGCAACAGCGTATGATACTGCCAAGGTCTTTGAATTTCTTTTCAGCAGTGTTGCAATTTCTTTGTAAGAATATTTTCTGTTTTCTCTGAGGAATTTTACTATGGCTTCTAAGCTTGACAATTTATCTTTTAATATTGAAATAGGAAAATTTTTATCAGAAATTATTGGCTTTAATGACTTTTCTATACCTTGATTAAAATTATTAATATTTTCTGACTCCTTTTCTGGCATATCTATAACTAAATCAGGTTCTTTAGAAATATCCTTAACATTCGGTGTCGATTTGTTTTTATCCAATTTATAGTTAAAATATATATTATGTAAGTAATATATTGACAACTTTCTTTATAAACTTATCCTAAGAAGACTTAAAATATTGTTTAAAGCATAAAAATAGAAAAGTATATATATAAGTGATACTAGTATACTAATTAATATACTAGCTGTTTACTTTATATTGAAAAAATAAAATGGAACAAAATAAAATATTCTTAATATCATCAAGTATATTTATTATTACTTTCTTTATATTAATAATGTCATCAATAATTCCAGTACTTGGCGTAGGCGGAAACACGACGTCATTTAATGTAACATTAACAGTAAATAGTGGTTCACCAAGTATAACATATGTTCAAGCAATAAGCGATAGCCCAAATGAAGGAACAACAAAAATAGTTCACTTCTATTTTAATGCAACACATCCTAATGGCGTAGCAAACATTCCAGCAACTAATGCACACATCCAAATAAATCAGAGTGGAACAACAATTACAGATGCGGGTTGTGTAATTAATTCTACAGATGGAATTACACTAAACAAATATGATTGTAACATTACAATATATTATTACACACTACCAGGAACATGGACTATAAATGCCACTATAACAGACTTAGCAGCTAATAAAGCAACGAATACATCAGTACTATATACTAATGGAAATACATACGGTGTATCATTGAAAACTAACTCCATAACATTCGGCGGTACTCCAGGAGCAACGAATGTTGCAGCAAATGAAAATCCACAGTATGTAAATAACACTGGAAACATGAATTTTACACAAATTAACTTAACAGCATACAACTTACAGTCAGGAGCAAATATTATAGGTGCGGGAAACTTCACAGCTAACACAACAAATAGTGGAGGAGCAGGACAACTACTCTCAAATAATACCGCTATAGTACTAGTCAATTCTAGTGTGCCTATAAATAATAGTAGAAATTTATATTTATATGCAAACATTCCTATAGGAATTACCAACGGAACATATAATTCGACTAGTTCATGGGTTGTCACATTAAGCTAAGACAATTTAAGTTAAAATTTTCTTTATATTCATTTTTGCATTATATCTATTCTTTCCGAAAATTTTATAAGAGCCAACATTTGAATATAATAATAATGCACAAGCATAATGTGAAAAGGGGTGTAATAGGTGTAGTAGTCTTCTTAGTATTGATTAATTACTGTTATTTTACTCAAGCCTTCGGTATTTCTACACCTTACTTAGAAAATAATACACTAAAAGTTAATCCTGGACAAAATTACACTTACACTATAACAATACAGAACGGAGATAATCAAGATTATTACGTCGACATAAGCTATTCTTCAACAGATAACATTGCAAATCTCAGAAAAACAGCATATTTTATTTCTATAAACACATTTAACAATACCTTCTATTTTGATATAATAGTGCCAAAAGATGCTCTTAAAGGACAAGAATATGTGTTAGAGTATAGCGCAAAACCTAGAGTGAATGAGAATATATCCTTAGCTTTAGGCTTAGAAATAAAAAGACAAATTACAATAGAAGTTATAGATGAAAAAAATATCACGGCTGCTTCTCTTATTCAAAAACCAGCAATAAACAAGAATAGTAAATTTGAGATAGGACAAACTGTAGGAAAATATATTATGATTATAATTATCATAGCACTAATTGTTTTAATAGTTAACCGTGTGTGGAGACTTTCAAGAAGATTGTCTTCAAAATTAAGCAGTGAAAGGACAACGAATTACACAATAAGCCAGGCAATGAATATGAAAGAGGTTCAAGACTTATTAGAAAAGCTTAGTGATGAAGAGTTTAGATTGCCTGAAATTAGGAACTTATTTAAGGAGAAAATATCTGAGTTAACAACTCACAATCTTACAAAGGACATAGAGAGTATGTCACGTAAAGATGTTATACGCACAATAAATAAAATAAAATGAATAAAAAAAACATAATAGTTGCGCTGTTGAGCATAATACTAATTATTATACCAATGATTATAAGTATGAGTCAATTAGTCAATGCTGCATTGTTTAATGTAGAAACCGCAGTTTGTGTATCATCATGGTATTGTACAATCTATAGTCAAGGAAATTGTGGCAATAGAACATGTATTGATACAAATGCTTGCGGTTCAAATCTTAACAAACCAGATGAATTTCTTACATGCCAAAATACACCCTCTTCAGGAGGAGGATCCGGAGGAAGTAGCGGAGGAAGTGGCGGGACAATAATAAGTATCCCTCCACCAAAATATTTCACAGTCAGCACAGATATTATACAGTTAAGTGTAGAGCAAGAAAAAGTCGTACAAAAAATAATCACAATAAATTCTAGTTCCCCAGAAGATTATACTTTAGAGATACAATATCCTTCGTCATATACCAAAGGAACAGACCTTCTCACAACAAGTGTTAGCAGTAAACATATAGAAGAAAGTGGCGACTTTAATATTATAATAGATACACGTAGCATACTTGTTGGAACATATGTTATACCTATAAAAATTTATACTAAAGATTTTTCTAGAACAATTAGCATAGTAATAGATGTCACGCCTAAAAATAATATAAAAAATGAATTAAGTGTTGATTCATTAATAAAAATTATAGGAATTGATAAGGAAATAAATCTAGAACTAAACTTAAACGGAATAAAAATGTCTCCTGAAAACAATATTACATACTCAATAATAGACCCTAAAGGAAATGTACTTTCAGAAGAAGAAAAAGGAGGAAGCACATCTTCTAACATAAAAGAGACCTTGGCATTACCAGCGAACATTGAAGAGGGATATTATACACTTTCTGCGAAGATTGAAGATGCTTCCGGAACATATACTAAAAGCATCGTATTTACGGTATTACCCCCAAATAAATATTCTCCAGTTATAGAAGAACCTAAAAAGATACACTATATCACTATCGTAGCAATAGTAATACTAATTATAATAGGTTTGTTGATTGCTGTGTTTAATACAAGCCTATTCTATAAGCAACATAAGTTTGGTAAAAGATATAAATATTCTAAAGGTATAACTATGTTTAAATTTTCTTTAGGAAAGCCTAACATAAAAATAAGTCTCGGAACGGGTGAGGGTTGGAGAAGACTCAAAGAAAAAGTAATATCAAATACTCCGATTACCGATCCAGATAAGAGATTAGAATTATTGAAGAAGAGTTATGAGCGAGGATTCATATCTCTGAAAGAATATCGTGATGCACTGAAGAATCAAGGATTTACTGTAGAGAGTAATAAAGTAGCAGAATTCTATGATGAGATAAGAAACAAAGAGCGAATAGAGGGAGTATCAAAACATACTAATGCTGCCGAGTCATATAATGAAAATCAACATATAGAGATATTGAGAGCAAAAGAGGAACAGAAGAAAGAGATGGAGAAGGCAGAAAAAGAATTGTTGAAACAAGAAGAGGCGCTCAGAGAAGAGATTGAGCAAGAGAAAAGATTAAAGGAGAAGAAAATTGAGGAAGAAAAGTTAGAAAGAGAATATCTTAAAGAAAAAGAAATAAAGGAAGAAATCAAAGAGATAAAAACAGAAATAAAGGAAACTATATCTCAACCAGAAACAAAAGTAGTACTCACACCAATGTCTCATATAATATCAAAAGAAAATATCTTGGATAGACGAGTAGGAGACAATCAAGCATTCACATCAAATAGTGGTGAGAGATTGTATTGCATAAGAGACTTATTAAATACATTACCACACATGCATGAGAATGTATTTAATCATCATACAAAGCACGGTCGTAATGATTTCGCAAACTGGATAGGAGATGTATTCCAATATTATGATGTCGCAGAGCAAGTAAGAGATGCAGACACGAAAGAAGAATTGATAAAAGTATTGAAAGAGTATGAGTAAGTAACATTCTAATAATATTAATTCGTAGTTTAGGCAGGACTAGCTACATTTTTCCATCATATTTATATAGATAATATATTATTGTTTATTACGATTAATTGTGGGGGATTGAGATTCATGATGGAATGGTTATGGTGGGTTCTAAGTGTATTATTTGTCTATTTATGCTCGGGTATAAGAGTAATAAATCAGTATGAGAAAGGTTTAGTTTTTACTTTAGGAAAATTTACTGGAGTCAGGGAGCCTGGCCTGAAATATGTATTTACAATATTTCAGAACATGATTCGAGTTGATATGAGAGTCAGGACGCTAGATATTCAAAAACAACAGGTCATGACTAAAGATAATGTGCCGATTGATGTGAATGGCGTCGTATTCTTTAAAGTCCAGAAAGTTCAGGATGCGATAATCAAAGTGCAGAATTATGAATATGCCATAGCTCAATATGCTCAGACAGCATTAAGAGATGTCATCGGCGGAATGACCCTTGACACATTGCTTGCTGAAAGACAACATGTCGGTGATGAGATTAGAAAAATAGTCGATAAGGAAACTGATCAATGGGGATTAGATGTTCAGGTAATAAAATTGCAGGATGTTGAAGTTCCTGATGACTTGAAGAGAATAATGTCTAGACAGGCAGCGGCTGAGAGAGAGAAGAGAGCTGTAATAATAAAATCTGAAGGTGACAGGGATGCAGCAAAGAATCTAGCATCAGCAGCAGACACTATGGGCAAAGCTAAAGGAGCGATGCAACTTAGAACTCTTCAGACTCTTGACGGTCTTGGACCTACTGCTTCAAATACTGTTGTCATAGCATTACCGGTTGAGGTTATGGAGATGTTCCAGAGGTTTACTGGTAAGAAAGACAAAGAGTAAATTATTTTTATTTATTTTTTATCTTTCTATTTCTCCAAAATAAATTTAATTCTAGAAATCAAATCATAAAAATAAAAGAAAAATAAAAGATTTATCTTGTGTACTTATTCGTCATGTGCCAATGCATAGATTGCCTTTAGAGCGACTATGATTGTTGCTGGAATAACGAATGTTGTTATTGCACCCAATATGCCTTGTAATTTTGGTCCTATCTGAGCTACTGCGGACAATACTGGTCCACCCATGTAGGATACAATTACTAAGGAAACTGATGCTAGCAAGAAAGGTGTTGTCTCTCTTCCTGTAACATTCAATAATCCTACGATTAATCCTAAGATTATCAATACTGTTGTAGCTACAGGCGTGTCTCCTGAACTAAACACTCCAAGCAGCAAGGCAACAACTACACCTATAATAAATGCCCAGCTTCCGACTTTTGCAATTAGATCCATATCTTTACTCATTTCAAATCACCCTCCAAGTTTTTTGATAATTATTAATAAAAATAGAGCTATAATATTTATAAAGTTTACCTTTTATTGTCGATTAATATAGACTATATATACATAAATTATTTAAGCATATTTGAAATCAATATCAATAATTAGCTATAGTTGGCTCTATATAACATAGAATGTAGATTATATGTAGGTAATATATAGAAATTATATAGAAAAAAGTTTATAAATAAAGAACAGCTGACGCAATTAAGCTTAAATTTATATTCAGAGGTGAATAAAATGGGTCCAATAATATTAGGAATTATAATCGTAATAGCGATAATTGTATTATACTTAATTATAGCATACAATAGATTTGTAGTATTAAAAAATAGGATTGATAATGCATGGTCGCAGATAGATGTTCAGCTAAAAAGAAGATTTGATCTTATACCAAACTTGATAGAAACAGTCAAAGGTTACGCAAAACATGAAAAGAAAGTCTTTACTGAAGTAACTGCAGCAAGGACTGCAATGATGAGTGCAAATACTATGCAGGAGAAAGCAAAGGCGAATACACAATTATCAAACACGCTAAAGAGTTTATTCGCAGTCGCTGAAGATTATCCTAAATTACAGGCAAACCAGAACTTCATGATGCTGCAGGAAGAATTATCAGGAACAGAAAGCAAGATTGCATATGCAAGACAAGCATACAACGACTCTGTATTGAGCTATAATAATGGCACAGAGAAATTCCCTGGAAGTGTTGTCGCTGGAATGTTCAGTTTCAAGCAGAGAGAATTCTTCAAGACTGATGAGACAGAGAAGGCTCCTATAAAAGTAAAGTTTGAATAAAAATATATTTTTATTTTAATATTGTTTTTTATATTTTATTTATTTTTGATTTTAATTAATCTAACAATTATTTAAGGGGATTACATGAATGCATTTGATGAGAGCGCTATAAATAAATTTAAAAGTTATTTCTTAATATTCTGCTTTACATTAGTCATAGTTGCATTAGGATATGTCTTTGGAATGATATATGGAGGAGGAAATCAGAGTATAATCATATTCTTTATGATAATCGCGTTTATCATTTCGGTTATTATAGCTTTAATAAGTTTCTATATGGGAGATAAAGCAGCATTAAGCATGAGTAAGGCTTATCCTGCAAATCGCAGAGATCATGCACACTATATCAATAGTGTAGAAGGATTGGCAATCGCTGCACAGATACCAACACCAAAGATATATATACTGCCTGACGAAGCAATAAATGCTTTTTCTACTGGAAGAGACCCTAAGAACGCATCGATAGCTGTAACAGAAGGTGCACTAAAAAAATTAAATAGAGTAGAACTCGAAGGCGTCATTGCGCATGAGATGGGACATATAAAAAATTATGATATGAGACTCATGACTATTACTGTGATATTAGTTGGATTAATCGTATTATTGAGCGACTTCTTTATTCGAGGAATGATATTTGGTGGAGGAAGAGATGATAATCGTGAATTAAATCCAATATTTCTTATTATAGGGATAGTCTTAGCGATTCTTGCACCAATAATTGCACAATTAATACAATTAGCAATATCGCGTAAGAGAGAATATGCCGCTGATGCTGAAGGTGCAATACTTGGAAGAAATCCGGAAGCATTAGCTAGTGCATTGAAAAAAATTAAGAAAGACGGACTTGAAACAAAGCATGCAAGTAAAGCAACAGCGCACATGTACTTTTCTAATCCACTAAAAAAAGGATTCTGGAATAATTTATCTAGTACACATCCGCCAATAGAAGAAAGAATACGAAGATTAGAAGCGATGTAGAGAATAAATAAAAACATTTATATTATATTTATACAAATTCTTAGTATGTGGTTTATATATGCATTAATAGCAGGAGTTTTCTTTGCAATTAATAGTCTGATGATAAGACATTATGCAAGAAAAAATGAGGATATGTGGATATTATCCTTCTATTTCAGCTTCATAGGTTCAATTATATCCCTGCCGCTTTTTTTATATGAATTCCGTGTATCTTATGATTGGACTTTCTGGGGTGGAATACTATTGATAGGTGTTATTCTCGTAATTAATAATATACTGGGCTTTAAAGCAGCAAGACTTCTTGGAGCGACAACACAAAATGTGTTTGGCAAACTAAAACTAATATGGCTCTTAATAGCGGGAATCGTGGTATTTGGAGAAGTCATCACTCTGCAAAAAGGCATAGGAATGATACTTATAATGGCAGCATCCTTATTAATATTAGACTATAACAATTGGAAAGCATCGAAACAAGGCATCATACTTATAATTCTAGCAACATTCACTTCAGCCATCTATGGCGTGTTATTAAAGCGAGTGCTCGGTATGTCGGGTGTGCTGACAATGATATTTTTAGTTGCCATAGTCCCTGCAATATTGAACGCTATAGTTATACCGGATTTTTGGAATAGAGCCAAAAAAGAGTTTATAAATATAAAATCCTTGATAGCAATATGTATAATTGGTATTATAGCAAACCTTTCCATGATCAAAGCGCTATCATATAATGTGCTCTCTGGAGTATATTTTATCATGGATGCATCGCTGATAATCATAATATTTGGAGAACACTTCATCTTAAAAGAAAAAGAGAGGGTTATATGGAAAATAATTGCTGCAGCATTTGCAATAGCAGGAGCTATATTATTACAGATATAATATCACTAGCCATCCTACAAAAACCTATATAAAGAGTATTTAATTCTTGAATAGCATGCTTACACTCAGCGAAACATTATCATATTACAAGCGTAGAGATGTTCAGAAGTTGATTCTAGAGTATGCAAAAGGTAAAGAGATAGGAGTGAGATTCGGAGAAGAAGTTTTCGGTAAGAGACCTGATATTCTCGTCTATGAAAACGACATCCTTGAATCCGCAAAAAGAGGATGCACTAGTTTACATTGCTCTGAAGAAACGTGGACAAATCCATTAGAGCTAAACGCGAATCTTAGACGTGCAGAATTAGACAATCTAAGGAGCGGATGGGATTTAATATTAGATATCGATTGTCCATATTGGAATTTCAGCAAGTTGACAACATATGTATTTATCAAAGCGTTAAAAGACCATAATATAGATTGCGTTACAGTAAAGTTTTCTGGGGGAAAAGGATTTCACATAGCTGTGCCATTTGAAGCGTTCCCTGAAAAAGTGATTGGAGTTGAAGTCAAGAACTTATTCCCTGAAGGACCTAGAAAAATAGCCGAATATTTACTGCATTACATAACAGAAAATTTGATTTCTGTCGATAAAGAGAAGAACTTAATAAAATTCGGAAAAATTGATGTAAAGTTCGACAAAATGCTTAGTGAAACAGGAAAGACAGAGAAAGATTTGACTTTAACGCGCTGTGAGAAGTGCAAAAGAAAAATCATCGAGAAAGATACTGATGGTTTCGTCGAATATGTTTGTCCTAACTGTGAATATAGACTAAAAGATGTTGATAAAAAATTCTTGACTTGCCCAAAATGTAAAAAGATAATGGATAAATATATAATTCATAAAACATTATGTGAGTGTGGATCAAATAAAGTAAAAAAAGAATTAGATTTATCCTCAATAGTTAACGTGGATACAATATTAATCAGTTCTAGACACATGTATCGTATGCCTTATTCATTGCACGAGAAAACAGGTCTGGTGTCTATCCCTTTTGATATCAAACATATTTTGAAGTTTGATAAAACGGAAGCAGATACCAAAAAGTTTAAATCATACAAATTCTTAGATAGGAACGAAGCGAAACTAGGAGAAGCATCTACATTGTTTCAGAAAGCTTTTGATTATAAGTCTGAAAGTATGATTAAACATAAAGATAATATCCGTAAAACTTTTGAGAAAGAAAAGAGCGAAATAACATCCCAAAACTTAAATGTCGATAATACCGCCGTGCCTGAAGAATTCTTTCCTCCATGCATAAAAAAGATTAATGCTGGCCTTGAAGACGGTAAAAAGAGAGGATTATTAGTATTAATCAATTTCTTGAGCAGTTGTAATTGGGAGTATGAAAAGATAGAAGATTATATAATGAAATGGAATGAGAAGAACAAACCTGACAAATTAAGAGAAACATATATTAGAGGACAACTAAGGTATCAGAAACAACAATTAGGCATAACTAAAGAGAAGATGATGCCTCCAAACTGCGACAATAAAGCATACATGATCGATACACAATTCTGCAATCCAGATGGATTATGCAAAAGCATAAAGAATCCTGTTCAGTATGCAAAGAAGAGAGCATGGATGGCAAATAATGTCGATAATAAAATTAAATCTAGAAAGAAAAAACCTGAAGAGAAGATAGCTAACTTAGAGAAGAAAAGAGTTTAAAAGAATCCGCAAGAGGTTTTATCCTCTTGTGTTCTAACTATAAAAAAATAGAAAGAAAACTTACTTTTTCTTCTTTCTGCCGCCACGAGCCATCTTTGCTCTAGCAACATTACCCTTCTTATCTACAAAGTATAGATAACCGGATACTTTCTTTACACCAACTTTTGCAACTTTCTTTGCGCCCTTCTTAGCTTTACCGCCACGAGCCATTGTTGCACAGGATATGTCTCCTTGTTTATCTACAAAGTATAACATTCCCTTTTCCTTTTTTACACCGACTTTCGCTACTACTTCAGCCATTTTTTCACCCCAACCCATTTACCATGAGTTATCGTAGTGAATCTTAGAGGAACTTGTTTATAAAGTTTATTATTTGAGGTCTTTTTTCTAGTCGAAGAAAAGTTTTTTAATAGTCGGCCCGTCTATTAATTAGGCTGCTTTACAACTGTGAAATATATCATCGACGTTATCAGCGCCAAGAAAAGCGCCAAGAAAAATGAGAACAAATTAGCCGTCCATATCAAAACAGAATAGAATATTACGACGAGAACACATAAAATATATACTTTTCTGGAGTAGAAGAAAAGCCCCAGACCATCGCTGGCGCTATCAATCTTTGTAGGTGCATCTATCTTTGGAACAGGTAGCATCGAATATATCATTAACAACAAGTTTGCAATAATCAAGTTAAATATAATAGGATTTTTATTTGTAGTAAAATATATTATTCCTAATATTGTTGATATTAATATATGCGCTAGTGGTCCCGCAAGACTTACTCTGGCGATGTCTTTAGCATTAGTACCATATCTGAATTTTCCTAGACGTAACTTTGGAATATGTTCTAATGTCACAGCACCAGGCAATATAAATATAGATAATAGAGGAATTTTTCCTACAGGAATAGTAATTATACATAAAAATAGTCCTATTAATATCCCATTTAACCAATAAGTATACTTTACTTTATATCCTAATTTAATACCTACTAGTTTTTGTAAGGCGACGTGTAGATACATCACTAAGGGTATTACTACTAAGGACAATATAAAGAACATCAACACATCACCACTGTAAGTTATACGCAAATTACCAGTACCAACTATAGAAAAAAGATTTGTATAATGAACTGTTATCATAAAGGCAAATGCTAAACTAGTCCAAAATAGTTCAGCTAATTCCTGCTTGCTGAAAGAATAATTCTCCTTCACCGAATACCAAAAACCATACATATGACAATCTTTGATGTGTGATTATATAAATTTTATGCTAAAATTTTAGAGAAATATAACTCTTACAAACCTAAAACACTTTCTAAAGCACTTAGTATAGTTCTGGAGCGCATTAGTTCCGGACGTGTAGCCATACTTAACGTGAGATATTTCAATTTGTACTTCTTAATCAGGACGGCATTCTGGAATAATTTACCTATCACATTACACGTGTCTAAAAATAAGTTGCTAAAGCTTAGGACAATCTTAATCTCATTTTCTTTAGCTAATCCTGCATGCACTTGATTAAGTCCTGTGGATTTGTAATGAAAGGTGTCCTTCCTATCTGAAAGTTCAGTATCTAGTATAAAATCTACTTTTGACTCGAAATATTTTCTATCAGACTTAGCAAATATATAATCAAACCTTTTCCTGGCTTGCGAGATTTCAGAAACATCCTTTAATAGATATGCTGTCTTTACACTGATGAGTTCTGGAGAAGGCTTAATATAATTAATATTCATAGATAGAAAGACAATCTCTTTATATCCTAGAGCTAAAGCTCTCTCGATAAATTCTTCTTCATTATTGTTTGAAATAACTACATCGAAACTTAGTACAATGTTAGGCATAACACAATTAATGTAAGCTATTTTAAAAATGTTTATATAAGAGTTCAATATACTGAGAACATGGAAGAAAGAGTGCAGAAAATAATATCGAATAGCGGCTATTGTGCCAGGCGTAAGGCCGAAGAGCTTATAGCAAACAGTAAAGTTCGAGTTAATGGCAGGGTAATACATCTAGGAGATAAAGCAGATATAGATAGGGATGAAATATATGTAAACACAACTCTTATCGAGAAAAATAAGTTTGTATATATCATGTTGAACAAACCAAAGCATTATGAAGCAACCCTAAGTACTACTGTCGATAAAAGTGTTTTAGATCTTATACCAATCAATACAAGAATATTTCCTGTCGGAAGACTGGATAAGAGCACAACAGGATTATTGTTGTTAACAAATGACGGAGATTTTTCTAATAAAATTACACATCCTCGCTATGAAAAAGAAAAAACATATTTTGTCAAGCTTGATAAAAAGATAACAGATAGAGATATAGCGCAACTACAAGAAGGAATATATCTGCAGGACGCAAAGGTGAAGGCTAAAATCAAAATGTATCATAGAGACCAACTGGAAGTCACAATTCATGAAGGTAAGAAGTGGATTATTAAAAGGATGTTCTTCAAGTTAGGATATTATGTCAAGGAACTTTCTAGAGTAAGAATTGGAAATCTGAAAATGGATGTAAAAATCGGCAAATGGAGATTCTTGACGAATAAAGAAGTTCAGGAATTGATGAAATAAGAAAAATACAAATGATTTAAGAGAAAATAAAATAAATTATCTCTCTTCTTCTGCTTCTCTAACAGCATCTATTGCTTCTTTCAATGCAATCTTTTCTGGTTCCCATGTCAGCTTATGCTGTACACTATCTACCATAGCCCAGAGATAATTATCGTGCTTCTTTTCTGAAGCATAATTCTTTACAGGAATATTCATCGAAGCGCTCACTAAATACATATAAAATACATGTGTATCTTGACCATCTTGAAATGCTTGCGTACTGTTTAATTTTTTTACAAGCTGAGATTTACTTATTCCTACTTGAGTATCTACTAATCGTGCAACCGCCTGCTCCTCAGCTTCTCCCTCATGCATCAATGTTTTTGGAAACTCCCATCCATGCCAACCTTCAACACGGCGCAATATCAAGAAATATAGTTCTCCGTTTGAATCATAAATTATGACTTGTACACCTTTTAATTCCATATAAAATCACCCTTGAATAAAATATACTTAATTATCTTTACAAAGTAGTTCTAGACTCTTTTTTTATATAGTTTGTGATTTAAACAACAAAGCAACAAGAATATATTATAAATAGTAAATAGCTTGAAAAAAATATTTAGAAAAAAGTACGCTTTTATAGTATAATAAAACCATCACTTCTAAGTAATGTTCCATGTTCAGTGAAGGGGTTATCCTGGTAGCTAAAATTGTATACTCAAAACAAATTATGCATTTTTAGAGCCTAAGAATGACGAATTCATGAAAAGCCAAGTCTCCATGTGCAAAGAAGGTTGTCACCAGTATAGGGACAACAAACCTTTGTTTCCTATGGATTATTCAACACTCGAGCACAAACAATAGCATTTATAAATAAAACTTAATTTCCCTTTATAAATAACGTACAGTAAATGTACTAAAAATTATTGTTAAATGTTAGGGGGTCACGAAAAATGGCTAAAAAAACTGTTAAAAAAACAAAGGCTAAAGTTGATGAGTCACATACAGAAAAACCAGTTTTAGAAATAGTAAATATAGTTGTAAGTTCTTCATTGGAACATACCATTCCATTAGAGAAGATGGCTGCAACATTAAGCAACACAGAGTACAACCCAGAACAGTTCCCAGGATTAGTAATAAGAATCAAGGAACCAAAGACATCAGCATTAATATTCAGCTCAGGAAAAATCGTATGTACTGGTGCAAGAAGCCTGCAAAAGGTTGAAGAATCAATACAAAAGATAATCGAAAGCTTACAGAAGATAGGAATAAAGATAACTATCAAGCCAAAGATAACAATCCAGAATATGGTCGCATCAGGAAGTATTGGAATGGCTTTAAACCTAAATCAGTTGGCAATGAAGCTTCCAAACACAGAATATGAACCAGAGCAGTTCCCAGGATTAGTATACAAGCTAATAGAAGCGAAAGCAACATTCTTATTGTTCAGCAATGGTAAAGTAGTATGTACAGGAACAAAGAGTGAAGAAGATGCTAGGATGGCTCTTGATAAGTTGATTGTTATATTAAAGAAATTACAATAAGTTGTTAAGATAAATTTTTTGTTTTTATAATTTATATCAATTTTCGATTCATAAAATATAAGATACGGGGGTACGACATTCAAAGTCGTATTGTTACTATGGAGATTACGGAGCAAATTGAAAAGTTCCACGAATTCTTCGAAGTAGTATATAGTGAGCCGCTACATGCTGCCATTTCTAAAGGTGAAAAATTTTTAGCTGTAAATTTTAGCGACTTAAGTAAATATAACTTAGACCTTGCGCAAGATTTAATCGAAAACCCTGAAGATGTGTTACGTGCATGCGAGATATCTATCGAGCAGTTTGATTTTCCAAATTCTAAAGAATTCAAGATAAGATTCAGAAATCTGCCAAAATCTCAGGAGATTATGATTAGAAATATAAGAAGCACACATTTAGGTAAATTTATTCAGATAATAGGATTAGTCAGACAGAAGACAGATGTAAGACCGCAGGTTACTAGCGCAAGATTTGAGTGTCCCTCGTGTGGAAATACGATGAATGTACTGCAGTTAGATTCTAAATTTAGAGAGCCAACAACATGTGGTTGTGGAAGAAAAGGAAGATTCAGACTCATAGGAAAAGAGATGATTGATGCTCAGAAGATAGTCTTAGAAGAGTCTGCTGATGATATTGAAGGAAGCGAGCAGCCAAAACGTATGGATGTATTCCTAAAAAGCGACTTAGTCAGTCCTATGTCTGAAAAACGAACAAATCCTGGAAGCAAGAATATAATTACAGGAGTATTAAAAGAAGTTCCTATACTTGCTAAGGATGGTGGAAAATTAACCAGATTTGATTTAATGATTGAGGCAAATCACGTTGAATCAGTAGCAGAAGATTTTACTGAACTAAATATTACTGAAGAAGAGATTAGAGAAATTAAAGAACTTTCTGAAGATCCTAAACTCTATAAGAAGATTATTGGAAGCATCGCACCATCAATATATGGCCACGATAAAGTTAAAGAAGCATTAGTATTGCAAATATTTGGCGGAGTAAGAAAAAAGAAGGATGACGGTTCGATAAGTAGAGGAGATATTCATGTATTACTTATCGGAGACCCAGGATCAGGAAAAAGCCAGATGCTGAAAAGAATAAGTATAGTTGCTCCAAAATCAAGATATGTTTCAGGCAAAAGCGCCAGCGCTGCAGGACTTACAGCAACAGTTGTAAAAGATGAATTCTTAAGAGGATACGCTCTAGAAGCTGGTGCATTAGTATTAACTAATAAAGGAATCTGTTGTATTGATGAGCTAGATAAGATGAGTAAAGAAGATACTAGTGCAATGCACGAAGCACTGGAACAGCAAACCATCAGTATTAACAAAGCGAATATTTCTGCAACATTGCGTGCAGAAACTACTGTACTGGCGGCAGCAAATCCTAAATTTGGAAGATTCGACCCTTATGAATTGATTCCTAAGCAGATAGATCTGCCATCTACATTAATTAACAGATTCGATTTAATATTCCCAATCAGAGATCTGCCTAACAAGGCAAAAGATGAAAAAACAGCCGACTTCATACTTCAACTGCATAAGAAATCTAGTGGTGGAGCAGCAGAGATAAGAACAGAATTTTTAAAAAAATATATTGCATATGCCAAACAACATTTCAATCCAGCACTTACAGACGAGGCATTAGAGGAGATAAAAGAATATTATGTAAAGATGAGAAGCACTGGTGATGAAGAAGGAGCATATAAAGCAATTCCTATATCAGCAAGACAATTAGAAGCATTAATTAGACTTAGCGAAGCGAGCGCAAGAGTAAGATTAAGCAATAAAGTTCTAAAGAGCGATGCTCGTAGAGCTATAGAGTTGGTTCATTTCTGTTTAATGCAGATAGGTGTTGACCCAGAGACAGGAAAAATAGATATTGATAGAATAACAACAGGAGTTTCGGCATCACAGAGAAGCAACATATCTGTTGTTAAAGAACTTATAAAAGAATTAGAGGGATTAATTGGTAAGCAGGTTCCTGTAGATGATATTTTATTGAGAGCTAAAGAAAAAGGAATGGATCCTGAAAGAGCAGAAGATATACTTGATATTCTAAAAAAAGAAGGAGTAATATTCACGCCAAGAGCAGGATTCATCAGCAGAATATAAATTATAACTAATTATATATCAAAATAATATATCAAAATAATATATCAATAAATAATCCAGCAAACACAGAGAAATAAATATAGAGACTAAAATGGCAGATCAAGAGATTAAGAGACAAACTGCATATAAATGCACTATCGCAACACTAAATAAAGGTATATTTGTAAAAAAGCAAGGCTGGGAATCCAATTATGTAATGACTGAGTATGGAGATTTTTCTAGAGTCAACATAATAGCTGTCGTTGTTGGAAAAGATGATAATAATAGTATAACTCTAGAAGACGGAACAAGCCAGATAAGCGGTAAATTATTTGAAAGAATAGAACAATTGGAAGAAATAGATGTTGGCAGTATTGTATTAATTATCGGCAGACCGCGAGAATTTAACAATAAAATATACTTAACTATAGAGATAGTCAAAAGTGTTATGCCTGATTGGATTACATATCGCAAAAAAGAGTTAACATTATTGAAAAAAATCAGAGATCTAGAAGGATTATCAAAGGAAAAAGAGAAAAAAAATCTGGAACCTGAAATAGTTGAGAGTACAGGTACATTAAGTTCCAAAGATAAGATTGCAAAGTTAATTAAAGAATTAGATAGGGGAGAGGGTGCAAGCATAGATGATGTTATGAGGCTGTCTAAAGTAATTAATGGTGAAGAATTAATCAGCGACATGATGATGCGTGGAGAAGTCTATGAATCAAAAGCTGGACATATAAAGATGATGTAGTTCTATCATAATAAATTATATTCGCTTCTAATAATAAACTATTACGCTAGTCCGCAAGAAAACATTCCTATGCATGAATTATAGAAGTTCTTATCAAAGCTCAATGCGGGTGTTACAAAGACTTCAAGCAGTGCTGCAATAAATAATATTCCTATTGCAAGCATCAATAGGTCTGCACTATCCAAAAGTATGTGTTCAAACTTTCTTGAGCTGAATTCGTGATTAATGACAGCAATACTTATTATTCCCCCCGCTAAGGCTGCAACAAAATAAGCAAGTATCTCTGGTATTCCATGTATGGTATATCTTAATATTCCTGAAGTTACTGCACAAAAAGTTGTCCCTGCAGTCGGTCCGCAGGAGCTAGTGATTAATGCACTTATACTTGTTCTGACAAATGATCCAATAGCTGCACCAACAATAGATGCATTCCACATCAATATAAATATTGCTCCAGCACCATACATAAAAGAAAATAATATGCAGAACAATAGAACTTTTATATTATTAAAAAATATTCTACTAAATATTGCACCAGGGTTTGTGATGTTTCCTGTTGTAGAGACAACAGGAGTAGCAGGAGTATTTATTGCAGTAATTGTAGAGGATTGCGCATGAAATACTGTATTAACCGTATCTTGCGACAAAACTATATACCAAAATGCAAAGGCGAGTGTGGCACCAATAAACAAATATATGAATGCCTTTAGTGCTTTAGAATGTTCTTTCAATAATACTTTTTCTTCTACATCAGTAAGATCTTTTTCTTCTTCCATCTTCATCAGTTGATATATAGTTGGTGTAGCAGCTAATGTTGTTAGGAAGACCATAAAAATACTGCTATATGCTTCAAAAATATAAAAGCTCAAAAATAATGCTAAAGTAGCATAAAAGAATCCTAAAAATATCATCAATGCCGGCCTATTCTCTGCTCCTTCAGGACCAAGAATATTCTCTAAAACCATACACACCTCTAACAGACAATAATATTGTCGAGAAACATATTTATAAATGTTATCATGAACATTCTAGAAATTTGCTAAGAATCAGGATAAAATTTATAAGTCTCCTATTATTCTCACAATAATGGATTATGAATCAATGTTAGAGCGTGGAAAAAGTAAATTACCAGAAAATACTGTGGCTACAGAGCGTTTCATAGTGCCTAATGTTACAGGACATCTAGAAGGTAATAAGACTGTTATAAGTAATTATTTGCAAATCGCAAGCATTCTAAGAAGAAATCCTGAACATTTATTGAAATACATCAATAGAGAGACAGCAGCAAGAGGAGAGATTAAAAAACAATTATTAATATTTAATACCAAGCTTCCTTCCCAGAAAATCAATGAAAAAATCCAGCAGTATGTCGACGAATTTGTTATATGCAAAGAATGCGGCAAGCCAGATACTAAGTTAAGCAAAGAAGGTGTCGTAACATTCATCAGATGTCAGGCATGCGGTGCAAAGCACAGTATAAATTCTAAGATATAGAGGAAAAGAAAACTATAAAGAAAATAAAATTAAACTCTAACCAAACCACTTTCCTAATCCTTCTTGTCTCTCCTCTTCTTTTCCAAAGTATTCCTCAATTCTTCTCTTTGTCAATTCTATTGTCTGTGACAAATACGCCGGAATGTGATACTTCTCACCAAGACTTATAGTAGGTTGAAGATACTTTACTATGCTTCCTTCTGATATAGTAAATATTATCTTTCCACCGCACTTCAAACATTTGCCGGCTAGAGGAGGTCTGCGGTATTTTTCGTTACAGGTTCCGCATCTGAATTGTTGTGTACTAAACTTTCTTAGATTACCTTTTATATCTCTTATGAAATGTTTTTCTATAACCAATCTTGCAACATCACTTGTATCTACTGCACGTATTTTTGTTGCTAAGTCCATTTGCCCGAATAATTTTTCTTCCATTGAGGGCAACAACTTATATTCTGAACACAATACTCCCGCATTTATATCATCAGTATCGTGAGTAAAGCCCATCCCTTCATATTGTTCTAGAGTACCAATAAATTTACCCATCTGTTTTATTTTGATTGCTCCTGCGGGTTTATATTCATTACACGCCTGATAAAATTCTAAAGGATATTTCCATCCTATATCCAAATCAAAAACCATATCATCTACTTCTGCTGGATTTAAAATATAAGTCAATACAAGAGGAGCATCCATTGTTGCACCCCTTTTATCAGAAAGATATTGCTTAGAAAAATTTAATAAACCATCTAACAATAAGAATACACAAGATTCATCACCATCTGCATCTCTACGCATTGCTGCATGATACATCGGATGAGCTAAAAATCCTTGGGTTTTGGTAAAACCAACTATCCTCCCTAGCGTCCCTGCAGAAGTGTGCGGAGCTAATCCTATAACAAAATGTCCCACAAGATCCTCTTTAGATTCCAAATTATAATAAGGTTTAAGACCATAAAGTTTTACCAATAATTCATCAATAAATTTTGTAGTTCTAAATAAAACCTCATCTGCAGATTCATCAGGGCTGTCAGGACAGCAGGGAAGTAATATATCTTGGGGTTTTATTTCTAAAATTTGATCTTCACGCTCTAACAATCTTCCTTTAGTATCTTTTATATAGCCTAATTTTTTTAATTTTTCTATGCTTACTCCGACCTCCTTCGGCTTGAAATGTGTTATAGGAATCTCTGAACTATCATATCTTGTAGTTCCATCCTTGTTTACCGCAATGCTATGTTTTGCACGTAGAATTCCTTTAATCAAATGTTCAGGCACATGGTCTTTATTTACTGTGCCTCTTATTCCTTTAATCATATCAGGATAAATTTTTGTATCAAGTTTTTTTAATAGGTCCTGAAATACTGATTTTATATCTAAATCAAACATCCCGCTATTTGCTTTCCTATGAGATGTATTAGTACATTCAGTATTTTTGCAGTCCATGCAATATTCTAATTTTATGGTTCTTTTGTCACAGGTTTCACATATAGCAAAAACTGTTTTCTTCTTACATTTCTCACAATAAAATATTGGAAATTGCGCGCTTACTTTTCCAGCATCCATTGCGGCATGAAAACTCCTTAGCTTTCCACCGTCCTCTCCAACAGGAAACAAAGTATGAGGCTGTCCTGTTAACTTTCTCATTTTTGCCTTTTCTGGCCTGCCCATTCTTGAGCCAATAAATACTCCTCCCTTATCCCGCACTATGAATGGAGAAATAGTGTTGATAAACATCAAAACATCATCTTCAACTTCTTCCTCCTTAATTTTCTTATCTATAATTTCATTTATCTGTTTTAGCAATGCTTCTACATCTTCATGCAGCAGCATATCATGAATATTTAATGTTGCTAAGACAGCTTGTGCAACGTCATCTTCAATAACAACAAATTCATTATTAACAAATAGATGAGGTATGCCTAATAATTCTAATACTCTTTTAGAATCGCTTTTAGGTAAAATAATTTTTTCAATCACACCGTCATTATGATTATCAAAATGTACAATTTTAGCTAGCTCAAACCATCGTATTAAATTCTTTAATTCATATATAGTTATTGTTTTCCAAAAATAAGTATATTGAGGATGCAAGGGCACATTAATTTTTTTAGATAATTCTATAGTTGCCTGCGCACTAATCTTTGTTGTCATAGGTCTCTTGAATAATATTTCTAATTTATCTTGAGGTATGCGTACGTGTTGCGAAAGTTTTTCAAAATCTATATCTCTATAATCATTAAACTTATTTAGATTAGGTATACTATTACTAGAATCCTGCTTTTCTACTTCAATATATTTAGAAAAGTTTTCCAACGCAGCTTTCTCCAATTCTAATATCCAATATTCTTGACAATATCCTGGAGGAACAAGTAAATGATTCCTGTTGAAGAAATCTCCATATGCTATCAATACATCCCCTAAAAATAATATTTCTTTGACTTCTTTTTTATACTGTCTTGCTAACGCTTCAGTATCCAACATCAAAACATTTCCATTATATAACTTAACTATAGGCCCCTCTATTGTATCGCAGACTGTCATGGCAGCGGCTTTTCCTGGACGCTCAACCTTTAATTGTGTAGCTGTAGCAACATAATTATTTAATACATGCATTGTCGCAGGATGTATAGATTGTGCACTATATCCTGAGACTCTTCCTCTACCATATCTTAATCTAAATCCTCCTACTCTTAAAGGATATCCTAATACAGGTCTACCTGCAACCAAATCCTTAATATAAGTATAATCTGGAGAGATTTTAGATCCGCTTCCAGTATCTGACTTCTTTTTTTGTGCCTTTGCTGCCTTCTGAATATTAAGATATTCTTCCATCCACATCCAATCATTCATATCAAAATCTTTACCCCAAACTTTTAACTGCTTCCATAATTTAGGAGATTTCAAAGGTATACAATCAGTATAAATTAAGCAGAAACCGCTTCGTATCAAATTTACAGGTACACGCGGCAAATCTTTATAATTAGATACTTCATATTTCTCGCTAGATTCTGCTCCAATCTGCACAGGAATATGCCTCATTAAGAAATCAATTTCTTCACTACTAGGAAAATATTGTCTTGGACTGAATCTAGTATGATAATCTTCTATCTCTGTAAATGTCCTTTTTATTTCCAACTCTGTAGCGTCATACTTTGCATAACCAAACTTTGTCCTAACATAATCCGCAATCAATACAGAGACCGCTGCTGCGGTTCCTCCAGCATTTCTTATTGGACCAGAAAAATTTACACAAAAATATTTGCCTTGACCGTCCATCCTATCAAGAATATCTAGATGTGTAAATCCCTCTATAGGACTAGATACTACACCATTAGTAACATAAGCAAAACCTGTTCTTATTCCTATCTCCATTGCTTCCTTGTGGTCTTTAAATTTACAAAATTTTTCATGAGCAACTTCTTCAGCTATCTTAAATGCTACGCGCCAATCTAATATACCATACTGTTTTTCTAATTCAATAATCCTATCTACTGCTCCTGTGTTCTGAATTTGCGGAGCTATTACTGCGATTATACCAATTACACGTTCAGCCATATTTTTAGCCAGGACTATCTCTGATTTTTCAGTATAATCATAACCCTTTGCTCTTGCAGCATCAGCTATCTTAACTTCACGCATACATGCATTCTCTAGCTCTTCAAAATATTTTTGTATATCTTTGCTTGCTTCAACCATTCGTCGCCTCTTTCATTTCTCTTGTTTCTTTTGGTTGTTTTTCTGATGTAACTGAATCATCGGCAGAATTATCCTTGTCCTGATCTTCCTTGGACAAAAAATTCATAATCTTAACTTCTCTTGTACGCATGTCAATAATAAACGCTCTCGCTGGTTGAGCTTCCAGACCTCTACGCTCCTGCTCTTCTGACTGTCCGGTCCAACAAGAAGCGTTAATACATGTTACATTCTTATAATTAGAAACCATCGCTCTATGAACATGACCAGATATTAAGAAATCCGGAACCTTTTCTATAACTAAAGGATCATGTGAAGGATCAGGAATAAATAATGTTGATGTATGTGACGGTGCTAAATGTCTTCTCTGTAATAAGTATTTCATTATCAAATCAGGTCGTTTTTGTCCACCGGCGCGTCTTATAAGAGGAATGTGCTCTGAATAATAAATAAAAGAAAAACCATGATAGAACATCACATCAAATCCCTCAAAACCGCTCTCCGGCTGCGCATAAATATTTATAGTGGAAGGATTGCTTACAGAGATAACATTAGGCAATGAAATAAGTTCTTCAGCATATTCTTTTGTTAGAGGCGGCTGCGGCTCTGAAATTCTTCCGACATCATGGTTTCCTGGACAAATAAATATAGGAATATGCTCTGGTACTTTTTTTAATAACTCAGCCAACGCTTTATATTGATCTCTAATATCTAAAATATTTAGATCAAACTCTTGACCAGGATATATTCCTACACCATTGACTAAATCTCCTGCAATAAATAAATATTTTACTTTAGAAGCTACTTCGCGTTGCTTCTCATTACCCACATCTCCGCTCAGCCAAGATAAAAATTTATCAAATTCCCTTTCCAAAAAAAGTTTGCTGCCTGGCTCTGGATCAGCAATCACAACAAAATATCCTTCTTCAGGACTTTTTTTAAGCTCTTTTGTAAGAGGAATATCAGGAATAAATAAACTATTGACAAAAATTATCTGATCAAACATTCCTGCTAAGCCGACAACCTCATCTAATTGTATCTCTTCAGCTAGTTTAAACAACTCTTCTTTATTTTTATTTACGACTGTTTTTATCATTCCAGTAGGATCCTCAATAGTAAGCATTATATTACCTGTTTTTGTTACTGCTTTATCATATACAATTCCTATAATTGCAACATTTTCGCGTTCTTTCTTTTGTGTAATCCTAAATATAGATGTTAAGTTTTGCAACTCTTGTCTTGCATGTAAAACTTTTTCCAATTCTTTGAACCTTGCTTGATACAAACTTACAAAATCATGTACAGACCATTTTCTCGACTTGGAAACATATGAAGAAACTATTCTTGCACGACTTTTCTTTAAAAAAATATTTTTGGCATGCTCTTCCTCGATAAGTGTCTGTGCTGTCTGTTCTTTCCTTGTCAAGATAGGCTTTTCAGGAATCTCTTTGTTAATATTTGATATATCTGATGAAGAAAAAAGTTCGCCGGAAGAAAGAGCATCTGCGCCGCCATCTAAATTATCTGAAGCAATGCTTTCAACTCCTTTATAATCTGAATATTTTAAATATTCAATAAATTTATCATATAACTTGGTGTTCCTATGCTTCTCCTTTAATACTATCGCTCTCTCAAAATCATCTACAACAATCTGCTTATTATTATTAATAATATTTAACGTGTCTTTATTTAATACAGTAAATCTTGTTCTCGTAGGCAAAGGTGTATTTTTTAATTCATTAATCATATCAGGACTTATCAATATATCGTTGTCCAAATAAAAATTTATTATTTCTTGATCTTCCATAAAACGCACATCCAAACATATTGAAAATATTCTAAATTATTCTAAAATATTTATCCTAAATTTAATGAGTTTTCCAACAGATTTTTAATTTTAACATTTAATATATCATTTGTCACGACAGAAACTTCTCTTGTTCTACCATATCTTCCTTTAGATATAACTTTTGCATTAATCATACCTAACAAATCAAACTCTGCAATTACGTCACTTACTCTTCTTTGTGTTAATGGTCTCAAATTTATTTTTGAACATAACTCTTTATACAATACATATATCTCTCCAGTAAAAATTATGTTTTGCTGCTTTCGCTGTTCATATAATAATAATATTGAATATAATACTAATTGAAATTGTTTTGGTTGTGTTGTGATTATATCTAATACTCTATCCTTCTCTATCTTTTCTTCCGCCTCATCCAATTCCTTAATTGTTATTTTTAAAATTCCTTTTCTCTCAGCTAACTCAACAGCCACGCGCAATAATTCTAATGCTCTTCTTGCATCTCCATGCTCTCTAGCAGCATATGCTGCACATTTAGCAATTACTCCTTCTTCTAAGATATTTTCTTTAACTGCTTCTGTAGATCTTTTTTTAAGAATATCTTGAATTTGCAAAGCATTATATGATGGAAATACGAGTTCTTCTTCTGAAAGAGAACTTTTTACTCTAGGATCTAGATTATCTGCGAACATTATATCATTGCTTATTCCAACTATTGCTAATTGTGCATTCTTCAACTCAGTATTTATTCTTGTTAAATTATAGATTACTTCATCACCTATTTTTTTAACTAACTGATCTATCTCATCTAACACCAGAACCACAACTTGCTTTTCTGAATCTAATGTTTTATAGAATATATTATATACCTCATCTGTCGGCAATCCTGTTGGAGGAATATTCCTTCCAAAAAATCTTGTTATTTCTGCTATTAAACGATATTCTGTATCTGCAACTTTTTTTAATTTACAATTTATATAAATAAATTTTATAGGTATAATCTCTCTAGAAGCTATTGATTGTATTTGTTTTATTGTTGCTTGAACAGTCAATGTCTTTCCAGATCCTGTTTTACCATATATAAAAAGATTTGAAGGTCTTTCTAGACGTAATGCTGGAGCTAATACTTTTGCTATATATGTTGTCTGTTCATCTCTATGTAATATCTCTTCAGGATTATATGTACTTTGTAAGGCTGCTTTATTTTTAAATAAAGATTCTTTTTTAATAAAATTTTCTAGGAAATTTGATACATCCACATTAATACACCCCAACTTAAATATTAAATATAAAATATTATAATTATAATAATTTTATATAATTATATTTTAATTATTCTCGAGCTATTCCAAAAGAAATAAAGGTTATATAAATATTTCGCGTATGCAAAGGTGTGTTTGTATTATTGGTATTGTAGTATATCTGCCACCCCTTCATTTCACTTGGAACTATTAAAAAATTAACAGCTAATAATAAAATTTATGCTTAATTTTTAATATTTTTTGAAAATAATTTTTTTAATATAATATTAATTAATATTTTTTATTATATATTATATATAAATATCTTTATATTATATATATTATATTATTATTTTCTATATAGTAAATATATAAATAAAAGAATAGAAGAACAAGAAAAAGAAGCATAAAAAATCATAAAAATAATCTTAAAACATAAAAATATATATTCTATATGCAATTAAGGTGTCAGTCCTATTTATTCTTTTTATGTTTAATAACGTTCTCACTCATCAATAACAACATAATCAAAATATTTATAAATAAGTATTACTTCCCAATACTAACACAATTGTACTTAACACATTTTATGTTTGTATTAAGGATTGTAGGGGGTTTAAAGATGATTGCTCAACAGGAACTATTAAAGAAAATAAAGGATTTCGGCTTAAATAGCTATGAGGCAAAGATATGGACTGCTTTGTTATCAAGAGGAGTATCAAGTGCTGGAGAACTTTCAGACATTTCTAATGTACCAAGATCAAGAACATATGATGTTTTAGAATCTTTAGAAAAGAAGGGATTTGTGATGATGAAATTAGGAAAGCCAATAAAATATATGGCTATATCACCAATAGAAGTTATAGATGTAATAAAAAAGAAAATAAGAGAAGAATCTTCAAGACAAGAAATCTCGATGGATGAATTAAGAAAGTCAGATGTTTTAGAGCAATTAACACAATTACACACAACAGGAATAGATATGGTTGAGCCAACAGATCTTGTTGGAATGATAAAGAATAGAGATAATGTTTATAATTATTTAGAAAGTATGATTAAGAAAGCAGAAAAATCTGTATATATAATGACCTCATCTGAAGGAATGATAAGAAAAATACAATACTTAGAAAAAGTAATAAAAAAAGTTGCAGATAAAGGTGTAAATATAAAAATTTTAGTTCCTGGAAATAAAGAAACAGAGAAATTAGAGAAGGAATTGAAAGGCGTCGCAGAAGTAAGAAATGTTAGTGATATAAAATCTAGATTTGTATTAGTAGATGATGATAAATTACTTTTCTTTATAACGAACGACAAGGATGTACATCCAACATATGATGTTGCAGTTTGGATAGAAACAAGTTTCTTCGCAGAATCAATGAAAAGCTTCTTCGAAGTAATGTGGAAGAGAAAGTAAATTTTATTAATATTTTTTATAATTAATTTATATAAAAGAGGAGAAAATGGAAAGTATAATACAAACAATCCAAACAGAACCTGTAATAGATTATAAGAGATCTGCAGAATTATTAAAGGAAATTGCATCGTCTGAGTTTAGAGACAGGATGACGAGTCAATTTATTTTGCTCGGCAATTCAAGATTAAAATTTAATAACTATATTTCTAATTATCAAACAGAATCATTAAAGATTGATAAGTATATAGGATTGATAAGGGCAGATGATCCACAACTACAACTCAGTACATTTAGCTCAAGAAAAAACAAAGGTTTTAGTTTATATCAACAACCATTAAAACCTTTAGAAAGTAGGTTTATTCCACAAGAAGAATATGAGCCTACGGCGAGATTATTTGATATAACACCTGATTATTTATTAAAAATATTAGGAAAATATAATTAATGCTAACTCACCTCTTTTTCCTGAGTAGGACCGACATTCTTGGTTCTACTCGGGTTTATACTCTACTTAATATTGGTATATAATTTTAATATAAAACACAAGAAGGATAAACATGTTTGTCAAAAGCACATATCACGCTAGAGAAGAAAAATTTTCTTATAATCCTAATAAACAATTTATTGAATATTTTTTTTATGCTGGAGAAGAAAAATTCAGTAAAAAAGCAAAAGCAGGAGGACTTCTTAACAAGATATATTTCCTAGACGAGGATACTATCTTTAGATTAACAAACTCATCTAAGGAAAAAGATAAAATAAAATTGAATGATTATAATGCTATAGGTCGCGCCCTAAAGTCTTTGGGAAAAGAAGTAAAAGAAAAATGCAGGAAGGATGGAATTGACTTTTATATAAAAGACAGCAACAGTGCAGAAGGATATGAAGGATGTAGAAAATTAAAAGATTTTGAAGAGAAATTACTTATTAAGATACTAAGAGATAGATAAATCATAACAATAATAAACACATCTTAATTACAATCAATATGTCATACGCTAATATTTATAAGAATGTGAAATTGATTGGAACTTCTCATATCGCTAAAGAGTCAATTGAGAAAATCACTGAAGAATTCTCAAGTTTTAATCCAGATATTGTTTGTGTAGAATTAGATCATAAAAGACTAAATTCTTTATTATCTGATGCAAAACCTGACAGGTCTTTGAGAGGAATAAAGCATTATGGTCTGCAAGGATATCTGTTTGCTGTAATTGGAGGATATATTCAGGAAAAACTTGGCAACGTTGTTGGAGTAAAGGCCGGAAGCGATATGTTGACTGCTGTAAGCTTAGCAAATCTAAATCATAAAACATTACAATTAATAGATCAGGATATTGAGATAACTTTAAAGAGATTTTCTAAAGCTTTTACTTGGAGAGAAAAATTTAGAATGATTGGTGATATATTTCGAGCACCATTCAGTAAAAAGATGAAGATAGATTTAAATAAAGTTCCTAAGGAGGAGTTGATAAATAAATTGATGGGAGATATAAAAAATAGATATCCAAGTATATATGCTGTGTTGATTGAAGAGCGTAATCAAGTAATGGCTAAAAATATTTATAAGATAATGTCAAAGAATGAAGATAAAAAGATATTGGTGATTATAGGCGCAGGTCATGAGAAGGATTTGCTAAAGTTAGTTAAGCAAGAAGATTTTAAGAGAGATAGAGTAAGATAAAAAATAATATTAATAAAAAAGTAAAAAAATTTAAGTAAAAAATTCTATAAATTTAATATTATAATATATCTTAATACATTATTGGTGTTGGACTATTTTCACTATATGGTATTGCTATGGTATTTAATTCTACAAGATTATTATCCAAATCACTAACTTTTATGAACTGTCCGGATACTGTATACAATGCATTGTCAATGTACAGGCTTCGCATTACACTTGCTGTATTAAACCAATTATAATATTCAGTTTCGCTGCTTGAATGTTTGACTTTACCAATAACAGTAAAACCTGTATCGGAAACTTTGAACACATATGCACCATTCCACGTGCTGATTCGATAATTGTACTGTCCTGATGGTGTTCTATCAACAATCTCTGTTACAGGAATAACCATTATTTTTTTAGTCGGACTATATAAGAATGCTTTGTGGTCATAGAGTATTGGACTATCTGTTCCCTGTAACCCTATTTCATACTTATCAAGTTCTTTTGGATTATTAAAATCGCTTACGTCGAATAATGATACTTTGACACCTTGTGTGATTACTCCGCCATATTCGTTCTCTCCTGTTTCTTTGCCTACGCCAATGATGAGATTATCGCTGATAGGATGTAAGTATGAGCTATATCCTGGAATTTTTAGATATCCGAGAACTTCTGGCTTCGTAGGATTGCTTAAATCAATTACAAGGAAAGGATCAACCTGTCTAAAGGTCACCATATATAACTTATCACCCATAAATCTAGTGCTATATATTGATTCATTCTCTGCAAGATTCTCTACACTTCCTATTATATTTAATTTTTCATCTAATACATACACATCATTAAATTCTTTTCTTCCGCCATTATTTAGCCATATATCCACAGTTGTTGCTACGCGGAGATTTCCATTAAATTCATCCATTGAGAATTGATTCAATAATTTTCCATCAACCTCTCCTTTAGATTCATAATTAATCTGCCCATCTTTTATTGCAATTTTATGTATTATCGTCTTGCTATCTTCTATTGCTTTTTTTGCATCATACTCATTTAATGCATCTTCTATTTTTATGAACATCTCTTGATATTGATCCTGTACCGTTGCATTATCTTTCAAATTTATATAAAATTTACTAAATTCAGAGGATATCTGATTCCACTCTTCTTCCTCAGAAAGACCTTGACTCATTATATTACTAACTTTTGATTTTATATCTCCTTCAAGTAAAGGTACAACAACTTTCATGAATCTATCTCTGCTGTCTGTGTTTCCTGATGTACATCTCCATCCCCAACACCATTGATTCTGTTTTTGATATGCAATATATATATTATTTTCAGAAACCATCAATGTGTTGTCGTAGCCAAGCATGAATGCTTCACTATCTACAACATTATCATCTTTCAAGCTTATTGATGTTATAGTATTCATCTGATAATTCTGTTCAGGATTATCAAAATAGTTGATAGTAGGCCTTATAACTGTCTTAGCATACGAAACCATAGGGCCGTCATAGTATTGCCAATTGTAAAGATTCTCCTGAGTTACGACATATACTATATCATTTATCATTCGAGAACTAAAATAATATCCGCTAAGAGTATATGTTGTTATTAATTTAGGATTTTCTCTATTACTAACATCATACTCATATACTTCTGTGTTTTGCTTGGACGTTTCTACAGGGACAATATTGTATTTTTCAAAATAGAATGATTTTTCATAAGCATCAACAAATATGACGACTTTATCTTTATTCAAGAAGATATCTCTGACTGTCGGTTGACTATAAGATGTGTCGCTGTTATTATTAAGTTTATTAAAATCTGTTTTAGAGACAATCTTACTGTTTTTTGCATCCATGCCGTCAATTATAACTAATTGATTATCAGCAATCATATAAATATATCTATCATCGTTTTTTATGAAGTCTGCTTCATCAACGCCTTTAATTTGGGTATTTGTTTGTGAATAATCTATTGCGCTTCCACCAGAACCTGTTGCAGTATTTGCTACTGTATCAGCAGCCATCGGCGCAGCTAACTCTGTACTTACTCCTCCTACAGTAGATTTTGATAACATTCCGCCAGCACTTAATGCACCAGCATCTGATGCAGTATTTTGACTGTTCAATTCAAGAAATGACTTTAATTCATCAACATTCTTAAAACTCTTTAATTCTTGGGAACTATTCAACGAGTTTAATGTATTTAAGTTATTATCTTCTGGAACAGGATTCTGTGTACATGCAGTCAAGCAAAAAGTCAACGTAATTAATGTAATAATTAATAATCCGACAAATAAATTATGTATATTATTTTTCATTTTAATCCTCCTTAGATTAATTTGCTTAATTAAGTTTAAGATTAATATGATTAAAGTATAAGTATATATAAAGATTCACATCACTATTAATGAGATAGAAGCTATGCTATAAAAACCTTAATCTTATTTTGTACATAAAATAGAAAGAACAAAATTAACATTTTGACCTTCGTTTTTCAGAGAAAAACGAAAGATTTATATTTAAAAATACTGAGATTGACAGTATATGAGTAAAAAGTTGGTGTGGTTAGGATTGATATTAGTTCTATTCTCTTTAATATGTCATTCCGTATATGCTGATATGGCTTCTTGTAATTCAGGAGGAGGTATTTATTGTAAAGACGCTTCAGGAGGGGTTTATTGTGCAAGTCCTGGTACATGGACTATATGTTATGTTGAAGGTACAGGAGAGCAGTTAGTAAAGCTCTATCAAACAACAGGAACATTTGATTTACAAGGTAATATTGTAACTCCTCCAATTCTATCTTCATGGAATTTTGATAAACTTATTTTTACAGGTCTTTCTGGAGTGCATTTCGTAAATATTAATTCAAAGATAGCTGATGGACACACAATTCATAGTACAGAAAATGATGGTCAACAAATGGATTTTTGGCAGAATGATGGTATAAATAATGATATCTATGCAATAAAACTTGGAGGTAATGGTACTTGTGGAGGATATGAAGTTAATCAATGGCCTGATACTAATGCTTGGGGTGGTGCTGGTGGTCAAGGAGGTAATGGTGGAAAGGTGCTCGTCGGTGGTGGTGCCGGTATTCAAGGAGGTTTTGGTCGTAATAGTGGTACCGGTGCGAATGGAGCGGATATGACCTATCCTGGTGCGAATGTACAAATAAAAGCCAATACTATTCAATTTGCAATTTCTTATATAGGTGATAGTTTATCTGTTAATGGAATTAATGGAGCTAATGGAAGTGATAGTGATGCTAGAGGATTCGGGACTCATAATGGCGCAGGAGGAGGAGGAGGAGGTGCTGGTGGTGCTGGTGGAGGTTGGATTACTATTATTTCTAATGATATTAAGGGCAGCGGCACAATAGCTGCTGATGGTGGTGCTGGTGGTGCTGGTGGTAAAGGAAATAATGGTTATTATCACGCCGATGGTGGTGGTGGTGCTGGTGGCTCTGGTGGTCAATCCGGTAAAATAATTATTTATTCTGCTAACACAATTCCTTCTACAATTACTTTTTCGGAAAAAGGCGGAGCAGGAGGTGCAGGAGGACCTTCTAATGATAATCCAACTGGAATTATTACTACCAAATGTGATAGAAAAAGTGGTAATAATTTTGTTGGGCGTCCAGGAAATCCAGGAGATGCGAATACTGTTACTATTCTTCCAATAATTATTTTAAATGAAACAGGTTTAGATCCAGTCGCATCTTGCACCGACGGCATTGATAATGATATGGATGGATTTGTTGATTTTGAGGATAAAGATTGTTGGAATAGTGATTCTGTAAAAGCATTTCATGATATAGGTGTGGATATAGCAGGTCCTATTAATTTTGGAAGTTTTAATACAAATGTCAATGGTTTTCATAGTATATTATCTCAGAGTTGGTGGAATCCAAAAAGTGTTACTGCCTCAAGCGGCGTTTGTGGTCTTTCTACTCCTACAACAATTGATTTAGTAACAAGTTTTGAAGATGATATTGGTACTTGTGACAGAGACGGATGGACGTGTCATCTTAAATATCCTCCAGGAGATACTCAATGTATATTTTCAAATGTTGCTCATTTAGGTAAATGCAGCATTCAATTAAATTCAATGAATGATTATATGCACTTTTATTCAAGTCAAGGTTTAGCAGTTACAAATTCAATATGGGTTTATGTTGTTGGACAAGGCACAGTTAGTGTAGATTCTTATTCTGTTACTGCGCCAGTATCTCACGTCACATCTAATAATCACAATGTTTGGGAATTATTAACTATTTCCGGGGCGGGAGCTAATGAGTTAGTTATAACTTATGATGGAGTCTCAAAAGCATATATAGATGATGTGTTTGCTGGTCCATGGGTTTTTAACAATGGAAACGAAGAAAACGGATATATAACCCAAAATAATTCAATACCTTCTAGGACGCAGTTTATGTGCTACGATAATACTGCTAATAATATTAAAAATTATAATTGGCTTGATGCGATGAGAGTTAAATATCAAATCAAAACAGTAGGAACTTCTAAAGGTGAAGTCGATACAATTTCAAATTCCAAAGATTGGTATTATTGTAATGCTACAGGCGATGGTACTTTAAAAGGTAAGCAGATAAGTGAAGGTAGTACATTTGCACCAGCATCCGGCAATAATCAAGTAAGTTGTTACGATCTTGTATCTTCTTATTTTTCAGCGTATTATTCAGGTAAATATATTTTTGCCGACGGTTGTCCTATTTCACCTAACATATTACCTTCAGGAATGACGGCTTGTTGTGATGGTATGACTAATCTAAATGCTGTAATTAGTAATTGTAACTGCAAATATTTAGGAGCAGATAACAGATTACATAGATTGATTCTCCCTGATACTTATGATGTCCCATCTACCCTCGGCGCTAGTGGAGGACAAACCATTCTTAAAGAATTATGTTTATTTGATACTTTAAGCTGCCTTTCTGATAAAACATTTAATTTTGATTCTAAAAAAACTTGTGAATTCAATGCAAGAAGCAACGACTTTAATGTCAGTAGCAATATAAATGTTCCTTGCGATTTAGACAACAACGTTTGTATAGGAGGTGTTGTTGTAAATACTTCTGATTCTAATTCCACAGCCAATAAACTTTGTTGTTTTGGTCAGAGTGCTAAATGTACACCTATAGGAGATGTTGATACCAGTACATCAGAAGCATGCATTCTAGAAAATGGTAAACCTTTTGATGTCTCGAGCGATTATGTATGTTCTGGATCATCCTCTATACCAATTGAGAACGCCCCAGGTCAAGCCTGTTGTTTCGGCACATTAAGTATACCTTTACAAAAACATTTTTTCCAATCTCAATCAAATACTTCTTTTATGTGCTTTAAGCAAGGAGATATTAATTTGTTATCACAATGTTGTTATGATTCTTCATGTAAAAATATTATTTATAATCCTGGAGAGGCAGGTTTAGATTTTTTTAAGAATCGTGTGACTACATTAGGCTCTGTACAAAACACAATAGTAAATTTTGATGAGCTTGATGAAAATGGTGGAAAGATATTAGATTATGTGCGTAAGTTTACTTTTGATTTTCAAGATTCGCCAATCGGAATAGACGGCTCATATACAGGATATAGAATAATTAATCTAAGTACATTTACATATCTGGAATTTGATATAGCATATTCTTCACAAGGAATAAACGTTTCGCTTAATGATGTGAATCTTGGTCTATTATCAGATTATTCTAATAATGGAAATGAATCAAATAGGTGGCATCATATTGTTATACCATTAAAATCTTTTATAGATAATAATCCTAATAATGTATTATTTAGTTCACTTCAATTCACTGCACCAGAGGATTTTCCTCAAGGCAATCTTGGTTTTAAAGTAAAACTTATTTTAGATAATGTTTTATTAAGTTCTGACGGAAATGATTTAAACACTAATTCTAAGAATAGATATTGCACTGGTGGTTTTGAGGGATGGATAGATGATTTGGATCCTCCAGATAGTGCTTATGATGTTTCATCAACATTTTTTAATAGCTGGTCAAATTATGGTCCATACATGTTGACTTGTAATAGCATCGGTCCTTATTCATGGACGGGACGTTATTGTTGTGGAGATGATACTAAATTGAATAATTATGGCGAGTATTATAATGATACAATGTTTGGATGTTTCGGCGGTACAAAATTAATGAATGATTGGACAGTATCATATGCAAAAAATATGCAGTATGATTCCTCGTATAAATATAAAGATTTATTATATTATAATGATACTTTTGTAGGCTGTCAGATTCCATTAGGAAAATATTATGATCTTAATGTAGGTTATGGTGAGAGTACACAAGTTGCTCTTGTTAATGCAAATAATATTATAACTTCACAATGTATGGTAGTCGGACATCATTATTGCATGAATAACGCTTGGAAAGAAGATTTTGATATTGGAAATTTTAATCATCTGGCTTTAACAGATCAAAAAGTCTTGCTGAAAACAGCTCCTGCAGGTCCTAATTTAATAAAGAAAGGATTTAGTCCTAATTTACTCGGGGGCACTTCATGAATACGTTAATGCTTGTGGCTTTCGGATTGTTTGGAGGAATAATACGTGCAGTCGTAGGAATGTTAAAGCATAAAGTATTCAGCGGCAAAGAGAAGTTTCATGGAAGAAAATTTTTATTCACGATTATTACGTCAGCATTAATAGGTGCGTTTTGTGCATTATTGCTGATTGAAGATTATAGATTAGTGTTGCTTGCAGGATATGCTGGCACGGATTTAATACAAGGATTATATAAGGTTGTAAGATGAATAAAATAACTTTTTTAAAATCATTAGGAAAAATATTTTTGTTAATATTTACATTAATATTTACATTGAATATAGTTGTAGGAACAGGCTGCTTGAGTAGTTCTGATTGCGGCTCTGAAACACATTGTGTCGGAGCAACAGGATACTGTATTGGAAATTATAATGACACGTCTAGGAAAACTTCACCGGATGGAACTAGTGATAATGCCTATATATATACTATTAAAGGAAGTGATGGTCAGACTGCGTCTGATGCAGTTTCATATGATGCTAATAATAATTTTCCTTGGGGAACTAGCTCTCATGGCGTGCTTACTTATATACTTTCTTCAGCTGCTAGAGGTTGGTGCACAGGTTGTACTGATGTTGGAAAAGTGGTAGGCTATAGAGTTGTTGATGATTCATGGTATGAACATTCTTGTGTTGAGGGTTTTTTGTGTATAGGAGGACCTCATTGGTCAGAAGGAAGTTCTTTTGTCAGATCTGCTTATGCTCTTTCGAGTTGCAGTGGATTCTCTACTAACAATTCTTGTACTCCATCCGGCTGTTCTTGGACGGATGTTCCTGGATATTGTACTAAGGATTTAGTTTGCGGAGATGGAGTTATTCAAACTCCTAACGATAAAGGCATTAATGAAGAGTGTGATAATAGTACTTTGAATGTTGATTCTCCTGTTGTTCCTGCTTATAGTTTTGCTGGTACATCTCTAAATTATTGTGATAAATCTTGCAAGAAGAAAGTTATTTTCAGTCCTAGATGTGGTGATGGTACAACAGATACTCCACAAGAGCAATGTGATAATGGTACTTTGAATGTTGATTCTCCTGTTGTTCCTGCTTATGGCGATTCTCTTAATTATTGTACTAAATCTTGTATTAAAAAAATAATTTCTGGTCCTAGATGTGGTGATGGTATTTGTTCAGCAGAATTTGGAGAGAATAATGCTACATGCTCTAGTGATTGTATTGACGGATGGACCACAACAAATAATACAGGATGGTCTTTATTAGATAATAATATTTTGCATGCAAATGCTTCAGGATTAACTTTAACAAGCACTTATTCAATAGATATCAAGGCAGATAAATCTTACACTTTATCATATAATATATTAAACAGTGTTCCTGATTGTAAAATTACCTTCGATTTTAATGGAGGAATATGTACTGGTGCTGACGATTCTACATCAAAAGTTTGTTTTAATAAAAATTGGGTGCTAGATAAGTCTAAGGGAACATCAGCAATATTGATTTCTTCAAACAGCAATGCAACAAACGGAATATATTTCAAGGATGTAAAATTAAGATTGACTACAGGAACAGGTTGTACAAATATATCTATTGCAAACATTTCATTAGTAGAATCAACATATTATGATGATAAAGTTTCTTATAATTATTCGGCGTTGCCTTTTTCAGACGATGTTCAATCCACAGGCTGTTGTCCTATAGATTATTGTTGGAATGGAGGAAATTGTGTTGATAGCGCATTATGGATGACTAATGCATCATATCAGGGAATATGGAATAATATTTTAGATTTAAACTGGACGAATCA
>Ga0182027_10000370_pt1 | contig 77353 bp, 68 predicted proteins | sample 712E1DmetaG_FD_121300 | JGI IMG/M metagenome (GOLD analysis project Ga0182027, IMG submission 121300) | Permafrost microbial communities from Stordalen Mire, Sweden - 712E1D metaG (Illumina Assembly) | ecosystem: Environmental > Terrestrial > Soil > Wetlands > Permafrost | place: Sweden...
CGCATCGTAGCCACCGGTCCCATCAAGACCGTTTGCCGATGTCCATACCGTCAGCAACATCCCAACCAAAAATACTCGCAAATCTCTCGTCCCTTTCGTTTCCACGGCCTACCTCGCAACTTTTTTAAATGTTTTTCACACTTATTTAATCGGGATGATTTCCACTCGCCTGTTAATGGCGCGCCCTTCGGCGGTACTGTTCGACGTAACCGGCCTGTCTTTTCCGTACCCTTTGGCAACCATGCGGTCGGGTGAAATTCCGCGCATTATGAGATAATCCATCACAGCCTTTGCACGCTGGTAGGACAGAACACGGTTATAATCGCTTCCACCCTGATCATCTGTATGGCCGGAAATCTCAATCTTTACATTCTGATATGCTTCGAGGCTGTTATACACTTGCTCAAGCACATAATAGGATTCTTCGAGCAGTTCGGCGCTCGCGGTTTTGAAATTCACACCGCGCAGCGTGAGTTTCTGCTTGATTTCCTGCGGCTTCTCATCCGGACAGCCGTCTTCGTCCTTGAATCCGTTGAAAGTTTCGGGCTGGTTGGGGCACTGATCGCTTCCCTTGCATATCTTTGCGTATTGCGCCTGTTTGCCCTGTTCGGCAACCCAGGGATCGCAGATGCCGTCTTTGTCGTTGTCAGGATCGGGGCAACCGTCGGCGTCCTGGAAACCGTCGCGGTCTTCAGGATCGTTGGGGCATTCGTCCTGCGCGTCGTAGATGCCGTCTTTATCGTTGTCATAATCAGGACAACCATCTTCGTCTTCGAATCCGTCCTTGTCTTCAGGAACATCGGGGCACTGGTCGATATCGTCGGGAATGCCGTCGCCGTCGCGGTCGGTGCTGAGAGCCTCGATCATTTTTTCGGTGATGAGCCCGATGTCGGTGCCGTTCTCGCCCTTTGCCTTGCATGAAGAAACCGGTTTCACGAAATAATTGAAATCTTTCCAGGTGGGGGCGATAAACAACGGATCCTTCTGGATGTTGGTTTCGTTTACCACTGCGGTCGGATTCCACGGAAGTCTGTTCATGTAAAAATTATTGTAGATAATACGCGTCTTCTTGGACTGGGGAGCAACGTACACCCCGTACTGCTTGTTGTCCATAAGAATATTATTGCGGATGAGCACTTCGGTGCGGTGAGCGCAGAAAATGGCACAGTACCCGCATTCGAGGATCACGTTGTGGTCTATTGACGTGCGGGTTGCGCGGCTCGATTCGAGGAAAATACCGGTCCACTCGTTGCGGTAGATGATGTTGTTGTTGATGTCGGGCAGCGAAATGAGGGCGTGGATGCCGGCTCCCTTGTTGTCAATGATGAGGTTCCGTGAGATGACGGGCCTGGTATTTTTACACAGGATACCCGTGGTGCCGTTCTGGATGGTGAAATTGGTGATGGTGGCGCCGTCTGCGCCCATCACGCACGGCCCCTTGCGGCTGCCGTCGATGATCGTCTTGAGCATCTCTTGACCCATAAGAACGACGTTGTCGGCCATGGCGATGTTCTCGTGATAGATGCCGTTGGACACGAACACCGTATCGCCTTCGTCCGCCTCACCGAGTGCCGCGTGGATCGAGGGGAAATCATGGGGTACAACAATTCTTCTTCCCGCAGACGATAATCCAACAAGTACTGCCAGAAAGTACAGAAAGAACGCCGGTGAGATTTTTCTGCACATCGTGAGGATCCTATTCTTGTGATAAAGTATTAAGGGCTTAAATTGCTAGTAATGGAATGAAAAGGACATCATCATTCAAATAAAATCTCAATCAAAATACTATCGGTGGCAAATAGTGTCAAGTTTTTACAAATCCTTAAAAATAATGATTTTTTTGCCATGCGGCCGCGGTCCCATTAACGTAATTTCCGGTAAATCCCGATCACGTGCTCGTATCATGATAGAAGGCGCAACCCACGTATTCAATACGTTACGTAGATACTCAAATAAAATATTTTTCAAATAAAATGCAAGTTATTTCTCCGGTTAAAAAAGAAAACCTTAATATTAATGGTGATCGCCTGTTTTTTATTCGTGCGCTTTCCCCGCTGATATTCCATATTGTAAGATATAAGGAACCGGAAGTTATCAGGCAGGTATACCGGAATTATTTTACATCGGTTTCGAAAAACAACCCTAAAAAAGGCAATCGGTACATGGCCATTTCCTTATTCCGGCGACTGCCGCAAAACCGTCTGCAAAGGATATGTTTTTCTTTCCTCCTTCTGCCGCTCTTTTTCGCCATGGAAATCGCCGGCTTTGGCAAGAACAAAGTTGAGTATGAGCATTTTTCTTGGAACTATTACCGCGTGCCGCATTTCGAAGTCTACTTTTCCCAGAACCAGGGTGTGCTTCCCGCTATAGCCTCGCAGTGGATCGAAAATGATTTTGAAGCGCTGCGGCGTGATTTCTCCTATACCCCGAAGGACAGGTTTCCCCTCATCATCTATGGCAGCCCCAACAGTTTTGCGCAGACCAACATCATCGGCGACATCCTGCCCGAGGGCGTCGGCGGCTTCACCACGCAGATCAAGAACAGGATCGTCGTGCCCTTCGACGGCTCGTACGACCAGCTGCGGCACGTGCTCCACCACGAGCTCGTTCACGGGTTCCAGTATAGTATTCTCTTTGAGCAATTCGGCTCTTCCATTTTCTCCGGCGCTGACGCCCAGCTTCCGCTCTGGTTTGCCGAGGGCCTGGCTGAATACCTTTCGTCGGGATGGAATACGGAATCGGACATGTTCCTTATGGACGCCACCATCTTCGGTTCCATCGGGCTCCCCGGGCAGGAACTGGGCGGCTACATGGCCTACAAGGGCGGTCAGTCGTTTTTCGCCTTTCTTGCATCGTCGCGCGGCGAAAAACAGTTCTCCCTGTTTCTCGCGCGGTTCAAGGAAATAAAAAACGTCGAACGCAGTTTTAAAGAGGTATATGGCAAATCTCCTGAGGAGCTCGGGGAAGAATGGAGGACCGAGCTCAAACGCCTTTACTGGCCGGAAATCGGCCGCCGCAAGGCCCCCGCGAACTTTGGCGCCGCGCTCACCTCGCACGAAAAAGACAAGGACAACTTCAACCTGAAGCCGCGGATCTCCCCCGACGGCACCAAGGTCGCTTATTTCAGCGACCTGCGGGACTACACGCGCATCCTGGTCTGCTCCATGAAAGGCGGCATCATCCAGGAGATAGGCCAGTCCGGCTATGCGGGCAGTTTTGAATCCTTCCAGCCTTTCAGAACCGGCATGTGCTGGTCTCCCCAGAGCGACAAGCTTGCCTTTGTGTCAAGCAACAACGGCAAGGACGAGCTCAGGATCGTTGACATTAAAAAGAAAAAACTGGTCAAGGCCTTCATTCCCGGCCTTGCCTCCGTGATATCGCCCGACTGGTCGCCCAACGGCTCCGACATTGTTTTCTGCGGCACCGACAGGGGCTATTGCGACCTCTTTGTCTATAACAGCCTCACCGGCTCGTGCACGCGCTTGACAAAAGACATATTTACGGAAGCGGACCCGCGCTACACCCGCGACGGCAGGGGCATCGTCTTTTCGCGGCAGGACACGTCGGGCGCACCGGAGCGGTCGGCGCGGAAGGCCGCGAAGCCGGTCCAGCTGTGGTATCTCGACCTTGCCGACACGCACAGTGTGCAGCTGACCTTTTCGCCGGGCAATAAAAAAGCGCCGTGCTTCTCGCCCGACGGCCGTTTTCTGATGTACGTGTCGGACAGAAACGGCATTGACAACCTGTACATCGCGCCGCTAAAAAACCCCGACAGCACAAAAGCGCTCACCGACGTGATCGGCGGGTGCTCGAGCCCGGACTGGGCTAAAGATTCCTCTGTTGCGGTCTTCTGCCTTTTCCAGAAGGCCGGTTGGGACATCTGGCGCATCGCGGACCCCATGGCTAAGCTCACGGATAAAATACCGGAAAAGACGAAATGGATGGAATCGTGCCAGGACACCGCACTTCCGTTTTTCCCGCCCACGCCTGCCGGCGACAGCACATCACCGTCGAAAAAACAACCCGTCGCCCCGGCTACTTCCACTCACGCCGCACCCGATGGCGTTGAAGAAGATATTTCGGAACGCGACACCACCGCAAAGAAACCGCCCAATGATACGGCGCTTGTCAAGGGCCCCGGCACGCCTAAAATCACTTTGGACACGGCAAAAAACGCCCCATCAAATTCTTTGACGGGAACCACCGCGCACATGCCCCAGCATATCATCCTTAATTTCGACACACTGTCCCCGCGTCCTTACCATTTAATTTTTACCCCGGACATCATTTCGGTAGGGCTCGGCACGAACACCTATTATGGTTACGGCGTGTCCGGCCAGGTGGTGGCGGTGTTCTCCGACCTCATGGGAAACCACCAGATCGCGGTGATGGGCGACATACAGGGCAACGTGGCGGACTACACGCATCTATTTGCCTCCTACTTCAACCTCGAACACAAGGTCAATTTCGGCCTCGGCGCCTTTTACAACAGGGAATACACCTCGACCGATATTTTCGGCGATTCGCTCTATTTCGACACCGATGCCGGCGTCACGGCGCTGCTCCGGTTCCCGTTCTCCATGTTCACCCGTATCGACGTGGAGGGCTTTTACGAAAACATGTTCCGCACCCCCTACGCTTACAATTCGACCGGCGACGGCTCGCTCGTAAAGGACACCACCCGCGGCAACAGGGCCATCAACATCTTCATGCCATCGGTGTCGTACGTGTACGACGACATCCTGTGGGGCATCACGGGCCCGCTCAACGGGACGCGCGCTCAGGCGCGCGTGCTGGTGTCGCCTCCCGTCAAGCCCATTGATGTGTCGTTTGCATCGTTCGACGTGGACGTGAGGCACTATTGGCACATGTTCCACCGGTTCGTCTGGGCCAACAGGATCGCCTTCGGCGCGAGTATCCCCCTGCGCGGCGAGGCGGCGTCGCGGAAATTCTTTCTGGGCGGCGACGAGAACTGGTTTCTCTACGACTACAACACCGCGGCCTACCAGCAGAACGTGAACAACTTTTTCTATTCGGACATCATCGTGCCCTTCAGGGGATGGAACTACCTCGACATCATCGGTACGAAATTCGCTGTTATCAACAGCGAGTTCCGCTTCCCGTTCCTCAAGGAGATGACGCTCGTGTGGCCGCTGCCCATCTCGCTCCGTTACGTGAACGGCGCGGTGTTCACCGACATCGGCAACGCGTGGAACCCGGACGAGCAGTTTAACAACGTGCCGCTGCCGAAAACCATCTATGGCGGCGTGGGCGGCGGGCTCAGGGCGAACTTGGGGATTTTTGTGCTGCGCTGGGACAGGGCATGGAAGACGGACTTTGCGACGTTTTTCGGGCCGTGGAAGGATTATTGGTCGCTGGGCGCGGAATTTTAATGCGGAGCTACCCCCACTCAATTATACCAATTTTCCTTAAGCATTTGATTTATTGAAGGGAAATTTCAGGCGAGTAACCGATGGGTAATGAATAATGGAAAACGGTTTCTCAGGCAAAGGCTTTCTGCAATCGGTCAATATTAAAATTCCCCAACTCCCGGATGTTGAATTCCTTTTTTATTTTCTTAACCAGTTTTACCGTTACCTTGCCGGGTTCCAGCATTTCGATGCCGACCGCATTGCCGTTTTTATCCAAATCAACGACGGCTTCCCCGTAGGTGCCGATCTCTTTGCTCTTTGAGACCTTGCCTTCCCTCAATTTAATGTAAATCGCTTCGATCTCGTTATCATGCCTGAAACCGCTGAAATTAATCACGCCAGTAGGTTGTGATGACGATTGCTTCTTTTCCATTTTTTACCTCTTTGAATATTTATAGAAGGGCGTTTTCAGATTGGCAACAGGCGGGTAATAAAATCCGCATTTACAAACAGTTTTTCAGAAAATTAAACTGGTTATTCTTTAAGGCTTTTCAACTCTTCAATGTCGGCAATATCCTGAGGTCTGCCAGATGCTTTTTTATTTTTAAGCAAATCAGGTTTCGACAGATAAAAAGCAGTTACTTTACCATAGGATCCCCTGATCCTGTTTTTCCAGGCCTTTTCAAAGGTGACCCCGCTTATCGCATTGATAAGCTCAATCATGACCGGAGATACGCCCATTCTGATGATTTTTCCCTGCTCTGAAAAGGCAACATCTTCGAGACTGTCAGCAGGGAATCCAAAGAAATTAAGAGCGCTTCTGAGATTGTGGATGTTTTGAGGTGTATTCCGAAAGAGAATATCAAGATCTTTAGTGGTTCGCACATACCCATGAAAGGCTACGGCATAACCACCCACAATGATATAATTAACTTTTTTTTTGTTCAGTAACTTCAAGAACTCTTCGAAGTCTTCGTGGATATTCATAATGAAAAACTTTTGCCGAATCCCGGCGCAAGTCCTCTAAAAGTGAAAGTCTCTGGTTGGGGGTCAGGTGTTCCGTTGCCTTCGCACCCCGGAGGTTGTCAGAAAGACTACCAACTGAAAGTACTCTTTGCAGTTTCATGTAAATAAATTATATCCGTGTAGCGCCGGCAATGCAACTACTATTCCCACTCTATCGTCCCCGGCGGCTTATTCGTCACATCGTAAAACAGATCTCCAAGTCCGTCTATTTTTTTTGACTCTTCAAGGATATAAGCAAGCGTTTCATCTTTTAATCTCGCAAACCTCGCTGTCATCGCCTCCTGCGACATGATGGGCCGCAGCACCGCGCTCTGGCGGCCGGCCTTGTTGACTAGCGGCAGCAGCACCACCGGCATCTGCCACACGATGCCGTATTCTCCGAACTTTACGAGCGCCCCGGTGACCAGATGATCGAGCGCGCGGAGCATGGTGAGCCTCTCCTTTGTCAGGTACGCCTTGACCAATCGGTATTCGGGCAGCGCATCAACGCGCAGGCCGAAAATCACCCTGTTGATTCCTTTTATTTTATTGGTCATGCCGGTGGACAGCGATTCCAGCGTTTCCCAATTTCTCCTGCCCGTCACAAGCGCGGGGTGCGCGTAGGTGCGCGAATCTCCCTGGACGCCCACGCTCCGTATCGGCAGAACACATGCGGCGTAGCCGGCCTGCAGGGAAATTTCCCGCACGCTTTTTTCCGTTTCCGGATCAACAGGGATTTCTTTTCCATCCGAGCACAGCAGGCGCACGCCGAGGCCGGGGCCCGGAAACGGGTGCCGCCACAAGAGTGTATCGGGAAGGCCGAGCGCCTTGCCGAGTTCGCGCACTTCGTCTTTATACAGGAGCGCCAGAGGCTCGACGATTTCGCCCTTTTCGAGCAGCGCCATTACCGCGTCCACGCGGTTGTGGTGCGTCTTGATGCGCTCGGCGTGCTTGGTGCCTGCGCTTTCGATAGTGTCGGGATAAATCGTGCCCTGGCCAAGTATCCATTCCGCGGGATTGAGGCCGAGGTCCCGGAGCGCCTGTTCCTGCACCTGGATGAACACGGTGCCGATGATGCGCCGCTTCTGTTCCGGGTCTGCGACATTTTTGAGGGCTGAAAGGAATTTTTCCGTTGCGTCAACGACATGCAGGTTGCCGAAACCGTTGGCCTTCATATAGTCGAGAATGGCGGCGGACTCCTCATGCCGCATGAGCCCGTTGTCGATGTGCAGCCCGAAAACGTTTTTTTCGCCCAGCACTTTGTTGAGCAGGGTGAAGGCGACGGTCGAGTCCACGCCGCCCGACACGAGCAGAAACACTTTTTTTGCGCCGCATTTCCGCCGTATCTCCTCGCCCATTTCCCGCATGAACGTGCCGGTGTTCCAATCGCGCGAGCATTTGCAGATGGTAACGAAATTTTCAAGGACCGTCATGCCTTTCGGCGTGTCCGTGACTTCGGGATGGAACTGAAGGCCGTACATTCGCTTTGATTCGTTGCCCATTGCCGCGGCGTTGCAGCCGGAAGTGGACCCGATGATTTCGAATCCCGGCGGCAGTTTTTCCACGGCATCGCCGTGGCTCATCCAGATCTGCTCGCTTGCCGACAACCCTTTAAACAACGGGCTTTTTTTGACAATGCTTATTTGGGCGATGCCGTATTCGCGGTATTTTCCGGCAACCACGTTTCCGCCCAGACTCTGCGCCATGAGCTGGTGGCCGTAACAGAGCCCGAGCACCGGAATGCCGAGCGACAGGACGCCGCTGTCGAATCCCGGCCTGTTGTTGTCGAGCACGCTGTGCGGACTGCCGGAAAGGATGATTCCCTTGAACCGCCGGCATTTTTGCGCGGGAATGTCGCTTTGCACTATTTCGGAATAAACGCCGAGCCGCCGTATGCGGTTTGCAATAAGGTGGGTATACTGTCCGCCGAAATCGAAAATGGCCATCGTATCCATAGGCACCAAAAAATAATTGTTAGTCGAGGAGCAAGCTTGTCAAATTTTGAGGAGCCGAGTTCCACCGCTAAATGCGGTGGATTGTTTTATGCGGTTTCTAACGGCATAAGACAGGAAGGCACGATTGTGCCTTGACGAACCGACCTGCCCCACTGCCGCAGGCAGTGGTTTCTCTTATACTACTTAATGAAGGGACGGTAACTGTTGCTTGATCAGAGGCAGGTAATGATATATTTTGGTGGACGCTTTTAATGGGGTGTCGTCCAACGGTAGGACTCTGGACTCTGGCTCCAGCTATTGAGGTTCGAATCCTTACACCCCAGCCAATTCCATTGTAGATTTTAGAATGTAGATTGTAAATTGAAAAGAAATTGCTTTGCTCCGGGGATTTAAATCTACAATCGTCAATCTGCATTCGTCATTTGCGCGGCGCTATCGTCTAGTGGCCCAGGACAGGTGGTTCTCATCCATCAAACCGGGGTTCGATTCCCCGTAGCGCTACCAATAAAAAAGGGGTTCCCTGATGGAACCCCCCGTCTCGTACGGCGAAATCGGGGCGATTAGCTCAGTTGGTTAGAGTGCTTGCTTGACATGCAAGAGGTCGCTGGTTCGATCCCAGCATCGCCCATGTATCCCTGCTCCTCCACCGCTTTTACGGTATTCTCCGGAAAAGTTATTAACGGGAAGAGGACCACGTTCACCAGGCGCCGCATGCGGCGCCCAAAGACAGGGTATCGAATGAATATTGTACTGCCCGATAAAAGCCTGAAGTCCCTTCCGGACAACCCCACCGGTCTCGATCTGGCCAGGGCCATATCTCCGCGTCTGGCCAGGGAAGCGGTTGCCGCAAAAGTCAACAACGTTCTAGTGGACCTTTCCGCGGCGCTCCACGAAAACGACGCCGTTGAAATCGTCACCTTCGATTCACGTGAAGGCAAGTCGGTGTTCTGGCATTCCTCGTCACACGTCATGGCCCAGGCGGTGCAGGCCTTGTTTCCCTCTGCAAAAATCGCAATCGGCCCGGCCATCGACAACGGTTTTTATTACGATTTCGACTTTGAAAAGCCCATCTCGCCGGAAAACCTGAAAGCCATCGAGGACAAGATTCGGGAAATCGTGTCAAAGAAGATTCCCATCACACGCCTTGCATGCAGCAAGGCCGAGGCCGAAGCTTATTTCAAGGAGAGAAATGAACCGTACAAGCTGGAGCTGCTCAACGATATCGAAGGCGAACCCAGCATATACCGCCAGGGCGAATGGCAGGATTTGTGCCGCGGGCCGCATGTGCCCGACACCGGCGTCATCCGCGCCGTCAAGCTGCTGAGCATCGCGGGCGCGTACTGGCGCGGCAGCGAAAAGAACAAGATGCTCACCCGGCTGTACGGCATCTCGTTCCCCAAGCAGTCGCAGCTTGACGAATACGTCACCATGATCGAGGAGGCGCAGAAGCGGGACCACCGCAGGCTGGGAAAAGACCTCGACCTGTTTTCATTCCATGCCGAGGGCGCCGGTTTTCCTTTCTGGCACGGACGCGGGATGATAATGTACAACACGATCCTTGACTACTCGCGTGCCCAGCACGTTGCGGCGGGATACCAGGAAGTCAAGACACCCATGATCCTCAACGAGGAGCTCTGGCACCGGAGCGGGCACTGGGACAAGTACCGCGAAAACATGTATTTCACGACCATCGACGAAGTCACGCACGCCGTCAAGCCCATGAACTGCCCCGGCGGCGTGCTCATTTACAAGAACAGTTCGCATTCCTACCGTGAATTCCCCATCAAGTATTGCGAATTCGGGCTGGTGCACCGCCACGAAAAGGCGGGCGTGCTTCACGGGCTGTTCCGCGTGCGGCAGTTTACGCAGGACGACGCGCACATCTTCTGCCTGCCCCAGCAGATCGAGCCGCAGATCACGGAAGTCATCGATTTCATCATCGCCATGTACCGCACGTTCGGGTTCTCCGATTTTGCAATGGAGCTGTCCACCCGTCCGGAAAAATTCATGGGCGCGCCCGAGCTGTGGGACAAGGCCGAGACCGCCTTGAAAAACGTGCTGGACGCAAAAAAATTCGCCTACAAAATCAACCCGGGTGACGGAGCGTTCTACGGACCGAAGATTGATTTTCACATCAAAGACTGCATTAACCGCAGCTGGCAGTGCGGCACGGTACAGCTCGATTTCCAGATGCCCGAACGTTTTGAGCTGGAATATGCCGATGCCGACGGTTCAAAAAAGCGCCCGGTCATGATCCATCGCGCGCTGTTCGGCTCCATGGAACGGTTCATCGGCATCATGCTCGAGCATTACGCAGGCGCGCTGCCGTTATGGCTTTCCCCCGTGCAGGTGAAGGTAATCCCCATTTCCGACAAGTATATTGAATATGCGGCGCAGGTGTTTGACGCGTGCAGGGCCGAGGGCCTGCGCACCGAGCTCGACGACAGGGCTGAGAAAATGGGCGCCAAGATCCGCGACGCGGAGCTGGCAAAAATCCCGTACATGGCGATTGTCGGGCAGAAAGAGCTTGAATCGAAAACCGTTTCGGTGCGGCGCCATAAAGGCGGCGACCAGGGTTCGGTGAGCCTTGAGTCGTTCGTGGCGCAGGTCGCCGCCGAATCGAAGAAAACGGCCTGATATCCGGGCGTTTTTTCACCACCAAACAGAAGGAGGTACCTATCAATAGATTTCAGCCGCCAAAACATGACAAGGATCTGCCTCATGTCAATGAAGAAATCAGAGTTCCGCGCGTACGGGTGATTTCGAGCAATGGGGATGCCCTCGGCATCCTGCCGATCGTGGAAGCGCGCGAACGCGCCGTTTACGAAGGCCTTGATCTTGTGGAAGTGGCCCCCAATGCGGAGCCGCCCGTGTGCAGGATCATGGACTACGGAAAATTCAAGTACGAAAAATCGAAGAAGCAGAAGGAAGCCAAGAAAAAGCAGCATGTGTCGCATCTCAAGGAAATCAAAATGCACCCGAAGATCGAGGAGCACGACTTCCAGTTCAAAATGGACCACGCGCGCAAGTTCCTCTACCGGGGCGACAGGGTCAAGGCGACCGTTGTGTTCCGCGGGCGCGAGATCGCACACCTTGACTTTGGAAAAAAACTCCTCGAGCGCTTCGAGGCGGACATCACCGACCTGTGCAGCGTCGAGTTCACCTGCAAAATGGAAGGCCGGAACATGATATCGATGTACGTGCCGGACAAGGCTAAAATAAAGGAATTCACCAAGAAAGTCGAGCAGGAACGAAGGAGAATGGAACAGGAACTGAAAAAAGAGGCGGAGCAGCCACAAAAAGTCCAGCAATAGAAACGAGGATAATGGTATGCCGAAAATGAGAACACGGAGCACCGTAAAAAAACGTTTCCGCGTCACCGCAGGCGGACTCGTGAAGAGGAAAAAGGTCAACCTGAGACACATCCTCACCAAAAAAGGCAGCAAGCGGAAAAGAAGGCTCGGGAAAAAGGCGATTGTCATTCCCGTACAGGCAAGAAAGCTGTTGGCGATGATGGCGTAATGGGAAGTTCCCGGTAAGGGCAAACCGATTCAATCTTTACCTGTTTTTCTGACGCCTCACCCTAACTCCCCCGTCCCCTCTTCCCCTCTCCGCTGGCGGAGAGGGGAAGAAGGGTGCCCGAAGGGCGGGGTGATGGAGTGAGGCGAATACAGTGGGAGAAAAAACCGGTTCTTAACAGAAAACAAAAAAAGTGTTTTATACATTATTAAAGGAGTTGTAACATGCCCAGAGTAAAAAACAGGGTCGCTTCACGCGCCCGGAGAAAGAAAATCCTCAAGGCGAATGCCGGCTACTTCGGCAAAAGAAAGAGCTGCATCCGTACCGCCAAGGACGCGTTCTGGAAAGCGGGAAAATACCAGTACCGCGACCGCAAGCAGAGAAAGCGCGAGTTCCGCTCGCTGTGGATTTCGCGTATCAACGCTGCGGCGCGTGCAAGCGGCACCACCTACGGAAAGCTCATTTGCGGGCTCAGGGAAAAAAACATCTGTCTCGACCGCAAGGTGCTGGCGCAGATCGCGCTTCACGAGCCGGAATCATTCAAGAAACTCGTGGATACGGTAAAGGCATAGGGTAGGGACATGGCTGAAGACAGCACCATTCCCACCCTTGAGATTCTCGATAAGGTGGAAAAGGAGGTCGTTGCGCAGCTTTCGGCAGTTTCGGCCGACGCTGAGGCGGAGACTTTCCGGATCAAATATTTGGGAAAAAAGGGGCTTCTCCTCTCTCTTGTAAAAGGGGTGAAGGACCTCTCGCCCGAACAGAAGCGCAGCATAGGCGCCAGGGCCAATGCGCTGTTCCATTCCATTGAGGAGCAATTCAAAGCGGCGCCCTGGCTCAAAAAACAGGGCGGGGCGGGCGAAGAGGCTTTTGATCCCACCCTGCCGGGATTTCCTTTTCCGCACGGCAGCATCCACCCTCTCACAAAAATCCGCAACCGCATCCGCGACATATTTGTAGGCATGGGATTCGACATTGCCTACGGTCCCGAAGTCGAGACCGATCATTACAATTTCGGGGCGCTCAACTTCCAGCCCAACCATCCTGCCCGCGATATGCAGGACACGTTTTACGTGAAGGCCGAAGAGGTGCTGCTGCGCACGCACACGTCACCGGTCCAGATCCGCGTTATGCTCGACCGCAAGCCGCCCCTCCGGTGCATCATGCCGGGCAGGGTTTACAGAAACGAGGAAGTGAGCAGCCGGAGCTACTGCCTGTTCCATCAGGTGGAAGGCCTGTATGTCGACGAAAACGTGAGCTTTGCCGACCTCAAGGGCACACTGCTTGGTTTTGCACGGCAGTTTTTCGATGAAACGACGAAAATAAAAATAAGGCCGAGCTTTTTCCCTTTCACGGAGCCGAGCGTCGAGGTGGACGTCGAATGCTTTTTGTGCGATGGTAAGGGGTGCCCGCTTTGCAAGCAGAGCGGGTGGCTTGAAATTCTCGGCGCCGGCATGGTGCATCCCAACGTGCTTGCCAATTGCGGGGTTGACAACGAGAAATACACCGGGTTCGCATTCGGCATGGGAATCGAGCGGATCGCTCTGCTTAAATACGGCATTGACGATATTCGGATTTTATTTGAAAACGACGTAAGGTTTCTCAGGCAATTTTGACCTCACCCCTCCCCCCCCGTCCCCTCCTCCCCTCTCCGAATCGGAGAGGGGAGGAGGGGTGGCCCGGAGCAAGGCGACGGGCCGGGGTGAAGGGGTGAGGTCGCAACCGAAAAATAAAAAACGAAATTTATCCTATGAAATTTTCCCTTTCGTGGCTTAAAGACTTGGTCGACATCACCGTCCCAGTGGAGGACGTCTGCACGATGCTGACCTCAGTGGGCATAGAAGTCGCGTCAGTCACCAAACGTCACATTCCGCAGGGGATAAAAGCGGCAAAAGTGCTTGCGGTTGAAAAACACCCCAACGCCGACAAGCTGCACGTGTGCAAGGTTGACGCAGGCGAAGCATCGCCGCTCACCATCGTGTGCGGCGCGCCCAACGTCAAGGAAGGCATGATTGCACCGCTCGCGACCCTGGGAACGAAATTCGACAACGGGTTTACGATCACGAAAGCCAAGCTCCGCGGCGTGGAATCGTTTGGCATGCTCTGTTCCGAAAAAGAACTCGGCCTTTCGGACGACCATTCGGGCCTCATGGCCCTGCCGCAGGACTCGGCCATCGGACAGGAGCTTTCGGAATTGTATCCTGACGACTGCATTCTGGAAATAGAGCTTACGCCCAACCGCGGCGACTGCCTGAGCCTGCTTGGCGTGGCCCGCGAGGTTGCGGCAAAGCTTAAAACGCCCCTTAAAAACACCGCTCTTGACCCGAAGGAATCGGGCAGCGGCACCATCAACGACTTCATTTCGGTTTCCCTAGAAGCCCCGACCGGATGCCCGCGTTACGGCGGCAGGCTTGTGAAGGGCGTGCGCATCGCGCCGTCGCCGCAGTGGATGGCTCAGCGGCTTACGGACGCGGGCGTGCGGCCCATCAACAACGTGGTTGACATAACGAACTACATGATGCTCCATTTCGGCCAGCCCATGCACGCCTTCGATTACGCCTGCATCGCGAAAAAGAAAATCATCGTGCGCACCGCCGGTTCGGCGGCGGAATTTGCCACCCTCGACGGGGTAAAACATTCCCTCGCGGCCGACGACCTGCTCATCTGCGACGGCGAGAAACCGGCCGCGCTCGCGGGCATTATGGGCGGCCTGGGCTCGGAAATTTCCGACACGACAAGCGACGTCTTCCTCGAGTGCGCGTATTTCGACCCGGCGGGCATCCGCAAAACATCCAAGCGGCTCGGGCTCTCAACGGAATCGTCGTACCGGTTTGAGCGCGGGGTTGATCCCGAAAACGCCCTTGTCTGGGCATTGGACACGGCCGCCGAAATGCTGCGGCTCTACGCGGGCGGCGCCGTTGTGCCCGGCAGGATAGATGCTTATCCGGTGCCGGTTGCGCCGAAGCACGTGAATCTGCGGCCGTCGCGCGTAAGGCACCTGCTCGGCGTTGCGGTCCCGAAACAGGACATTATGTCAACGCTGTCGCTTTTGCAGATTTCCTGCCGCGACACCGGCGATGACACGCTCGAATGCGCCATTCCCGTTTTCCGCCACGACATCGCACTTGAAGCCGACCTTGTCGAGGAGGCCGGACGGTTTTACGGATACGACAACATCGCTTCCGCCCGGCATGCCCTGGTGGGCCTTGTAAAACCCCCGTCGCCTGTTGAGGAGCGGACGGACGCGGTACGTTCGTCGCTTTCGTTCATGGGACTCAACGAGATCGTCACCAACAGTCTGACATCAGAAAAAAAGAACCTCCTGTTGAAACCTTCGGCAGCGCCGGTGGCCATCCTCAACCCGTTGTCGCCCGACATGGCCCAGCTGCGCACCTCCATGCTCGGCAGCGGGCTCGAGGTGCTTGCCTACAACATCAACCGCAAGAGTCTTGACAACAGGTATTTCGAAATCGGCAGGACCTATGCCGCACGGCCCGGTCAGGAGCTGCCCCGCGAGCGAGACGTCCTCGCCATCGTGCTGCACGGAAACTTTTTCTCATCATCGTGGAACAATACAGCGGGCATCAAAAACGAATTCTACGTTCTTAAAGGCATCCTCGACAAACTGGCCGCGAACATCGGGGCGGGAAGTATTGCCTATACTGCGGGCGCAGGCATTGAAGCTTTCTTAGGAGCGCAATCGTGCAGCATAACTTGCGGGAAGCACATCACCGGCGTCATGGGCGTTATCAGTGCAGGTGTGTGCGCGGTGTTTGACATCAAAGACCCGGTATACTATGCCGAGCTCGACATCACCGATTTCCTTCTGGCGCCCTCTGGCGCGCCGGCCTTTTGCCAACTGCCGAAATATCCGGCGCTTGAGCGCGATTTCTGCTTTGTGCTCAGGGAGACCGTGTTCTCCGCGGAAATCTCGCAGGAAATCCGTTCCCTGTCGCCGCTGGTGGAAGACGTCACGCCGTTTGACGTGTACCGGGGGGAAAAACTCGGGCCCGGGCTTAAAAGCATTGCCTTTTCGGTGCGGCTGCGCTCAAGCGAGCGGACGCTTGTCGACAGGGAGGCCGAAGACCTGTGCGTAAAAATCATCGCGACCATGGAGAAGAAATTCGGCGCGACACTCAGAAAATAGAGGTCCGGCGGCCTTTTAAAAAAAAACTGTTCAATATTTATTACGGACATAGTATAATTACAATTCGAGTTGTAACCGAAATCTAACCTGTACCTTATACGAGCAAAAAAGAAAGGAAGAAGAGCTTGTCAGCGGATATTCTTATACAATTGGAAAATAAAATAGATTCATTGATTTCCACGGTTAAAACCCTCAGGGAAGAAAAAAACAGGCTTTCGGATGAAATCAAGGCCCAGAAGCAGAAAATCCGGGAGTCTGAAACGGGCAGTGAGGGGATTGTCAGCGAATGTGAATCGTTAAAGAAAAGTAATGAGGATAAGCAGAAGAAACTCGACAGTGCTGCTGAAAAGATTCAGGGGTTGTTGTCTAAACTTGAATCGGTGGCGTAGCCGGTTGCCTGAGCAGCCGGTCGGTCCACCAGCGGGGTATATATGAGCCCATCATCGGACAGTGTACGCGTGAAAATTTACGGAGACGAGTATTCAATCAAGGGTGATGTTGATATCGAAACGACAAAAAAGGTCGCAGAGTACGTTAACGGCAAAATGGAAGAAATACAGGCCAGCGTCGCATCACGGGAAAAACTGAAAATCGCCGTTCTCTCCGCCATGAATATCGCGGGGGAACTCCTCGACTACAAATCGAAATGCGAAGAATGCCTCAAAAAGCTCGGTGAGGTGGAGGAACATGCCGGCATAACCGGCTGATAGATCGGCGAAAATGTCTGTGCCATGTAATCTCTGCGCCCGATAGTACATAGAGTTGAGTACCTCTCGTTTTCTTCTCGCGTTTTACACTCTCCGGTGATGCGACGCATCCGCCCCGCCTGATGCGTTGGTTTCCATTTTTATTTGTTCGATAAATATTCATGACTATTATCAGGAGGATGAAATGACAATTCAGGTAATTCTTATCATCGGCTGCGTCGTATTCAGCGTCATTACCTTTATTATCGGGCTGTACTTGCGTGCGTTTATGGACAAAAAGTACAGGCAGGAGAAAATCGCGGCGATGCAGGAGGAGTCCGACAGGATCCTGCGGGAGGCGCAGAAAGAGGCCGAGCTCTCGAAAAAAACCGCCCTGCTCGAGGCAAAGGACGAATGGTTCAGGGCAAAATCGGAATTCGAGAAGGACGCGGCGAAAACAAGGGAAGCCATCCGCGCGGAACAGCAGAAGCTCAAGGATTCCGAACTCGAGCTCAAACGCCGCGAAGACACCATTGCCAAACGCGAGGCGGAATTCACCGCCCGGGAAGGCTTCCTCACGTCAAAGGAAAAGACCCTGCGCAACAAGGACAACGAGCTGACAAAACTCGTTTCAATGGAAAATGAAAAACTGGAAAAAATCTCGCACATGACGCAGGATGAGGCGAAGAAAATCCTCATGACCAACCTTGAGGGCCAGGTGCGGTATGAAGCAGCGCAGATGATCAAGGAAATAAAGGACACCGCCAAGGCCGAGGCCGAAAACGAGGCAAAGGAGATCGTGGTGCAGGCGATCCAGCGCTGCGCAGCCGACGCCACCGTTGAATCAACCGTGAGCGTCGTGCATCTCCCCAGCGACGAAATGAAAGGCCGCATCATCGGCCGCGAAGGCCGCAACATCCGCTCCTTTGAGGAAGCGACCGGTGTCGATGTTATCGTTGACGACACGCCCGAGGCCGTGATTCTGTCCGGGTTCGACCCTATCAAGCGCGAAATCGCAAGAATGGCGCTTGAAAAGCTCATCACCGACGGCCGCATCCACCCCGGGCGCATCGAAGAGCTCATCAAGAAGAGCGAAAAAGAGCTTGAGAAGAAGATGAAGGAAGCTTCCGAGGAAGTGATTTTCGAGCTCGACGTGCATGGCCTCAAGCCCAAGCTTGTCGAGATGATCGGCCGCCTCAAATACCGCACCTCTTACGGCCAGAACGTGCTTCAGCACTGCAAGGAAGTCGCGATGCTTGCGGGCCTCATGGCCAGCGAACTCGGGCTCGACCCGAAAATCGCGATACGCGCTGGCCTGCTTCACGATATCGGAAAAGCGATAGACAGGGAAACCGAAGGCACCCATTCCCAGCTCGGCGCGGAACTGGCCGCCAAAAACGGGGAAAGCGAAGTGATCAGCAACGCGATTGCCGCGCACCACGAAGACGTGCCGCCCATTTCCGTGTACCCCATTCTCATCCAGGCGGCCGATACCATCTCGAGCACTCGGCCCGGCGTGCGGCGCGAGACGCTCACCAATTACGTCAACCGCCTCACCAAGCTCGAGGAAATCGCGGACTCGTTCCGCGGCGTTTCCAAGACCTACGTCATCCAGGCGGGCCGCGAAATCCGGTGCATCGTGGAGCCGGAGCAGATATCGGACGCGCAGTCGGAAGAGCTCGCGCGGCAGATAGCACAGAAGATTCAGGACGAAATGGAGTATCCTGGACAAATAAAAGTCACGATAATAAGAGAGACAAGATTCACGGAATTCGCAAAATAAATTTAATAATCCTTTTTCGGGGGAGAGGTATCTCCCCCGGCCTCGGCCGGATGCACCGTCCTCGGCACTCCCCTCTCCTGGGTGCGGCCGGGTACCTGCAGCAGCAAGCTTCACCCATCCGTTGGGCGCACCCGCGGAGAACCATGGTTAGATAAGAATACCTTAATTTTTTTTCTTGTATGTAAGAAAAAAAGTGTCATTGCGAGGAGCGGAGCGACGCGGTAATCGCTTTTAGGATTTTTTTTATGATTTACTTTCAACTTTCAACTTTTAACTTTCAACTTCATCAGCTATTACTCCTATCATGAAAATCTTTTTTATAGGCGATGTCTTCGGAAATCTCGGCAAGCGCGTCCTTGCCGAGCGGCTTCCCTCTTTTCTTAAAGAGCACGCCATTGACGTTTGCATCGCCAACGGCGAAAACATCGCGGGTGGAAAAGGCATCACGCACAACCTCATCGGCAAGCTCCGCAAGTTCGGCGTGAACGTGATCACCGGAGGCAACCATTCGTTTGCAAACGCCGACGCTTTCGACGATTTCGAAAAAGACCCGTTTGTTTTGCGGCCGCATAATTTTCCGCCCGGCAACCCCGGCAAAGGCACGGCGCTCTATACCCTGCCGGACGGCCGCACGGTCGGCGTGATAAATCTGCAAGGCAGGGTGTTTTTCAATGAGGACCTCGACTGTCCCTTCCGCATCGGCATGGCCGCCATCGAGGAATTGTCGGGTTCCGCAAAAGCAATTGTCGTGGACCTCCACGCGGAAGCCACCAGCGAGAAAAAGGCGTTTGCCGCATACGTTGACGGAAAGGCAAGCGCGGTGTTCGGGACGCATTCCCACGTGCAGACCGCCGATGAAACCGTTTCGGCCGCAGGCACTGCCTACATCTCCGACGCGGGTATGACCGGCGCGGAAGACTCGATTATCGGCATGAAAAAGGAAAGCGTCATAAAAAAATTCCTCCTCCAGACGCCGGTGCGTTTCGAACCGTCGGAAAGTGGCCCCATGCTCAACGGCGTCGTGGTGGACATAAACGACGCAACCGGAAAAGCATCGTCAATCACCCGCATATACGAGCGGATACGGCTCTCCCATGAACAAGATGTATGACTTTTCGCTGCTCGATGACTCAGACGCGATCCTCAGGGTGAACGAACGCCAGAAAAAATATCATGCTCCGCAGGATGAAAATTCCGGCCTTTCCCCGGCAGCTTTTCAATTCCTGCCACCGCAGAAATCCGAAAAGCCGTATACCATTAGCCAGATAAACGACGGCATCAGCCGCATCCTCGAAAGCGGCAACACGCTCGTGTGGCTCGAAGGCGAAATCTCAAACTTCAAGCGCGCAACAAGCGGCCACTGCTACCTCAGGCTCAAAGACGAAATAAGCCAGATACCCGCAGTGCTGTGGAAACAGACGGCCCTGGACCTGAAATTCCAGCCCCAGGACGGCATGCAGGTGCTCGCGATCGCGTCCGTCCGCGTGTACCAGAAGGGCGGCTACTACCAGCTCGACATCCACCGTATGCAGCCCGCCGGGCTCGGCGCCCTGTACGCCGCGTTTCTTGCTTTAAAGGAAAAGCTCGAAAAAGAGGGGCTCTTTGACCCGGCGGCCAAGATACCGCTTCCCGATACCGTTGAAACGCTCGGCGTGATAACGTCGAAGCAGGGCGCCGCGCTGCAGGACATCATCAAGGTCGTGCGCACGCGTTCTCCCCGCACCAACATCGTGCTTATCGACGTCGCGGTACAGGGCGACAAGGCCGCCGTGCAGATCGCCGCCGCGATCCGCGACATGAACACCTATGGAAAAGTCGATTGCATCATCGTGGGAAGGGGCGGCGGCTCCATAGAGGACCTATGGGCCTTTAACGAGGAAATTGTTGCGCGCGCCATTGCGGCGTCGAAAATCCCTATCATATCCGCTGTGGGCCACGAGATCGATTTTACCATTGCCGATTTTGCCGCTGATGTGCGCGCGCCCACGCCATCGGCCGCCGCCGAAATCGCGGTGCCCGACGACCGGGAGGGCCGCCGGTATTTTTATTCGCTGGCCGGCCGCCTGTATAACGTCTTTACCAGGTATTTTTCCGAGGCCCAGGCTTCGCTTGACGCATGCAGGGAGCGCCCGGCGTGGCAGCGGCCGCTCGAACTCGCGGCCGAGGCGCGGCAATCGCTTGACGAACTCAACGAGCGCCAGGCGCGCGCCATGAATGTCTATTTCGAAAAAACCCGCGCGCGCCTTTCGGCCGCCGCCTCGCAGCTTTCCGCCCTGAGCCCGCTTGCCACCATGGGACGCGGGTACAGCGTTGTGGCGGACAAAAACGGCGCAACCGTGAAAAATGCGTCGCAGGTCTCTTGCGGCGATGCGATAAAGATATATTTTCATACAGGGAAGGCCGACGCGACAATCACGGGAACGGACGCTTCGCCGCCAGGCTTTCCCCTTCCGGAAAAAATATCCTGACAAGGAGATTTTGCGTGCCTAAAAGCGACGTCAGTTTCGAAACAGCGATCAAAGAGCTAGAAAAAATAATTGCCAAACTGGAAAACCCTGACCTCACCCTCACCAGCGCCTTGGAGCATTTTGAAAAAGGCGTGTCGCTCATGAAAACATGCGATTCGCAGTTGAAAAGCGCTGAAGGCAAACTCAAGGAGCTCCTTTCGGGAAAAGACGGGAAATTCATTGAAAAAGTCCTGGGCGTTTCCGCAGGCAGCAGCGGGGACACGGCCGATGAATGATCTTAAAGCTTACATGAAGGCCGTGTGTGAAACCACCGAGGCCGCGCTCGAGTCGCTCCTTCCCAAAGACGCCGCGTATCCGCCGTCAATTCATTCCCTCATGCGCTACAGTATTTTCGCAGGCGGCAAGCGCGTGCGGCCGTGCCTGATCATGGCCTCGCACGAGGCGTGCGGCGGAAAATCCGGCGACAAAAACGCCGTGCTCGCATGCGCGGCGGTGGAGATGCTCCACACCTTCTCGCTCATCCACGACGACCTTCCCTGCATGGACGACGACGATTTCCGGCGCGGAAAGCCCACGGCGCACAAGGCGTTTTCCGAGGCGCTCGCGGTACTCGGCGGCGACGCGCTCTGCATTTTCGCCTACGAATGCCTTGGAAAAATCGGCAGGGCCGACATTGTCGTTGAAATTTCCCAAGCACTCGGCACCAGCGGCATGATTGGCGGCCAGGTGGTGGATGTGGAATCGGAGGGCACAAAGGCCTCGCGCCAGACCCTCGAATACATCCACAAGAACAAGACCGCGGCGCTCATCCGCGCATGCGTGCGCATCGGCGCAATGCTGGCAAACGCGCCTGCGGACGCCGTTGCAAAGCTCTCGGCCTACGGCGACAGCGTGGGACTCGCCTTTCAGGTGATCGACGACATCCTTGACGAAGAAGGAACCACGGAGCAGATCGGCAAGGACGCGGGAAGCGACCGGGAAAAAGGCAAGGTGACGTTTCCGAGCGTGGTGGGGATGGAAGAGTCGAAGAAATACGCGAAAGAGTTGATTGACAAAGCCAATTCATGTCTTGATTCATTCGGTAAGAAAGCGCGGATGTTGAGGGAATTGGCGGAGTTTATAAGAGTAAGAATTTCATAATTTTATTTTAATATTTCAAATAAAAATCTGGGCGTTACCCTCGCTTCACTCGGGTCGGCCCTCCTTCCGGTCTCGGCCACATGCCTCGGGCCGCCACGGTCCTATGCCGCTTTCGCGGCGGATCCGGGCGGCATCGCGCTCCAGCGCGACCTCCAGTCCTGCCTAACGCAAAAACAAATCACCACTGCCATTTTTTTTATTTATCATCGCCGCGAAGCGGCATACCAATGAGGTTGCGTTGCGAAGGCGCGACGCGCCCAATAGAAAGGGCGCAAATTGTCGCGTAAGCTTCGCGAGCGTCAAGCGAGCGACCTCGCGCGCCCCTTTGCTGGAGGGGGTGTGCCCCGAGACCCCGCAGACGCGCAAAGCGCGGCGAGGAGGCTTGGGGCCAGGGGGAAACGCGCAGCGGTGCCCCCACCAGATCATTTTTCTGGTCACATCATTATTAAATTAATTACCACATTGAAAATCAGAATCAGTATTGAGGCCGCGACAACGGCCTTTTTGGTGGATTCGCCCACGCCCACGGCGCCGCCGGTCGTGAAAAAGCCGTAGTAGCACCCGAACAGCGCGATGCTGCCGCCGAACACGAACCCCTTTACAATGCCGATGAGGATGTCCTGCGTGCGGAACAGGTACCGCATGGAATTGTAAAACAGCAGGGTGGGCACGCCGAGCGCGAACGTCGTGAGCAGTTGTGCACTCAGCACGGCGAAAAAGAACGAGAACACCATGAGGAACGGGGTCATCAGAAACCCGGCCAGGATGCGCGGCGAGAGCAGGTACGAAAACGGATTGAGGGACAGGCACACCATGGCGTCGAGCTGTTCAGTCACCTTCATGGTGCCGAGCTCGGCCGCGAGTTTGGCGCCGATGCGGCCGGTGAGCACGAGCGCGATGAGCACGGGCCCGAGGTCGGTGAACAGCACCTTGACAAGCGCGGTGCCGATGTAGGTTTTGGGGAAGTAATCGCCGATGAGGTACTGCGCCTGCCATACGGTCACGGCGCCGATGAATATCGACGCGAGGAACACGATGGGAAGTGAACTCACGCCGATGCGCATCATCTGCTCGAAAAGGAGGTGCGACTTGCGCATCATTGCCGGGACAGCCTGCATGACCTCGATTAAAAACAGCCCTATGGCGCCGAACCGTTCCACCGCTTCGCGGCCGGACGCGCCGAAGCTGTCTGCAAGGTCGTCGAAAACTTCCTTAACGGAATGGGGTCTTTTCGCGAGCATATTTATTTGTGTAAAATATCAATTGCCAGGGCGGCATGCACGGCTATTCCGGTGAGTATCGCGCCCTCGTCGGGGGAAAATTCCGAGGTGTGTATGCCGGGAACGTTTTTTTTATGCGCCGGCCGCACGCCCAGGTGGAGGTAAACGCCTGGCGCTTTTTTCTGGAAGCAGGAAAAATCCTCGGCGAGCATGGTGGGTTTGCTGCGCCAGGCAACCCTGCCCCTGCCGAGCGTTTGTGAAAGCGCCCGGAAGGCCCGACGGGCCGTTGCAGGATCGTTGTATCCCGGGGGATAGGATTTGTCAAATGATATTGTCACACGGGTCTTGTGCCGCACCGCAATCGACTCCATCAGGCGTTTTGCGCGATGCATGAGCAAAAAAAGGTGTTTTTCCGACAAGTCACGCATGGTGCCGCCGAAAAAGGCCTGCTCCGGAATGATGTTGTATTTGGTCCCCGCGTTTATTTTTCCCACCGTTATGATGCACGGACTGCGCGGCGACGATTCGCTTCTGACAAGATGAGCCAGCCCGGCCACCATTTCGCACGCGCACACGATGGGATCGATTGCCTTTTCGGGCATGGCGCCGTGGCCGCCCCGGCCTTTCACGACAACGTCGAAGTCGGCCACGGCGGCATAGTCGGGCCCGCTCTTGATGGCCACGGTGCCGCAGCGGAGTTCGGGATTCACATGGAGGCCGAACACCGCGGATGCGCCTTTCGGGAAAACCCCCTCCCTGATCATGGCGGCCGCGCCGCCGGGCGCGCTCTCTTCGCTCGGCTGAAACAGAAACACAACCGTGCCCTTCCACCTGTCCCGCAGAGAGAGCAGCGTCCGCGCCGCGCCCGCGAGGATTGCCGTGTGCATGTCGTGGCCGCAGGCGTGCATCACGCCTGTATTGACGGAAGAAAACGTGAGCCCGGATTTTTCGGTTATCGGCAGGGCATCCATGTCCGCCCTGAGGACCACGGTTTTTCCCCTGCCGTTTTTAAGGGACGCCGCGACGCCCGTTTTTTTGCAGCAGAACTTCGGGGCCAGGCCCAGGGCCAAAAGCTCCCGGCGCACCCGGGCGGCGGTGCCGAATTCCCTGCCCGAAAGCTCGGGCCTGCGATGGATGTCCCGCCGTATCCGCACGGCAAGCGGATACGCCTTTTGCGCGGCGGCGATAATGGGGTGTATCACCGGTATCGCTTCTCCCGCTTTCTGAAGAACTTGACAAGCGGGTCGACATAATCGGCCCCGGTGGAAATGGGGATCTCGTCAATGCCGTTTGCGCGGAAGAAGCCCGACAGCTCGCGGGACCGTTTTTCCGATTCCTTTTCAAAGGCCTGGCGCAGGCCCTTGTCTCGCGTATTGACAAGCATGGCCCTGCCGGTTTCGGGGTCTACAAGTTCAATAAGGCCCACGTCGGGAAGGCTCTTTTCGCGCGGATCGGCGATGCTCACCGCCACGAAATCGTGGCGCCTGCCTGCCACGCGGATGGGCACTTCAAAGCCCGACGAGCAGAAATCGGACACCAGAAACACCACCGACTTCTTGGTCTGCACGCGATTGAGAAATTCAACGGCGGCCGCGATGTTTGTGCCGGGTTTTGCGGGCTTGAAATAGAGCAGCTCGCGGATCACGCGCAGCACGTGGTTCTTGCCTTTTTTGGGTGGGATGTATTTCTCCACGTCGGACGTGAATATGATGAGCCCCACCCGGTCGTTGTTCTTGATGGCCGAAAACGCGAGCAGTGCGCACAGCTCCACCGCGATCTCGTCCTTGAAGCGCGACACCGAGCCGAACCTGCCCGACGAGCTCGCGTCGACGAGGAGCATCACGGTGAGTTCGCGCTCCTCCACGTGCTTCTTGACATACGGCTGTCCCATGCGCGCGGTGACGTTCCAGTCGATGCTCCGCACGTCGTCGCCCTCGGTGTAGGTGCGCACCTCCGAAAACTCCATGCCGCGGCCCTTGAACACGCTCTGGTATTCGCCCGACAGGATGGACTCCACGACGCTCCGCGTGCGGATCTCGATGCGCCTTACTTTCTGCAATACTTCTTTTGGAATCATAATTGTCCGTTACCAGTAAAAAAGTTGGGCGTTCCCCTGCTTCGCAGTGTCGGCCCTCCTTCCGGGCTCGGCTATTCGCCTCGTTGCCGGACCGCCCTATGCCTGACGGCCGGGTCGGCCGGCATAAGGCAAACGACATAATAAACTGCGCGAAGCGCAACTACCACACCTTAGGGAACGAAGCGACAATGCGCTCCAGCGCACCACTCCAGTCCGGCCTAACGCTTGGCAGAAGGTTTATTCCATATCTCTATTTGACGCTTGCGATGAAAAGTTCTACATTATCCATACTGGTTATATTATTGTTTTCTTCCGCAGAATAATAGCACGAGCTGTAGCCACCGTCTCGCCAGCCACTAATACTCTCCGCAAATAACGAGAGAACCGGCGCCAAAGAGGGGGTGTGGGTGCAGATCACCGCCGTCTCCGGCTTTTATTTTTCTTTCTTGTAAAGGAGGCGGCGGAAGCTGCACCCCAGGGGGAGACTTCCCCCACTAATATTTTTATCCATACTGTCTTCTATGGGACTTCCACGCTGTCGAATATTTTCTGAATGATGTCCTCCGGCGTGACGTTTTCCGCCTCGGCCTCGTAGGTGAGCAGCACGCGGTGCCGCAGCACATCCATGCCCACCGACTTGATGTCTTCCGGCGTCACGTATCCCCTTCCGCGGATGAATGCGTGGGCACGGGCCACCTGCGCAAGAAACAACGTCGCGCGCGGGGAAGCGCCGTAGGCGATGAGGTCCTTAAGTTCCTTCTGGCCGGCCTTTTCGGGCTCGCGCGTTGCAAAGGTAAGGGCGATGATGTAGTCTTCCACCTTGGGATCCATGTAGATCTCGTTGACGACACTGCGCGCGCGCATGATTTTGTCAACCGTTATCACCTTTGAAACTTCGGGGACTTCCCCTTTTCCCATTCTGCCAAGGATCGCCTTTTCCTCTTCCCTTGTGGGATAGACGATTTTCAGCTTGAGCATGAACCTGTCCACCTGCGCCTCGGGAAGCGGGTAGGTCCCCTCCTGCTCGATTGGGTTTTGCGTTGCAAGCACGAGAAACGGCTCAACGAGCGGGTAGGTGGTGTCGCCGATGGTGACCTGGCGCTCCTGCATGGCCTCGAGCAGCGCGCTCTGCACCTTGGCTGGCGCCCTGTTGATTTCGTCGGCAAGAATGATGTTGGCGAAAACCGGGCCCTTCTTGGGCACGAACTCGCCGGTTTTCTGGTTGTAAATCATGGTGCCGACCAGGTCGGCGGGCAGAAGGTCGGGCGTGAACTGGATCCGCTGGAACTTCGTGTCGATGATTTTCGCCAGGGTTGATATTGCCAGGGTCTTTGCAAGCCCCGGCACGCCCTCAAGGAGAATGTGGCCTCGCGCAAGGAGCCCGATTAAAAGCCTGTCGAGCATTTTGGCCTGGCCCACGATGACCTTGCCCATTTCGTTCCTTAAAAGGGTGACAAAACTGCTTTCCTCCTTGATTTTTTCGTTTAATACGGTAATGTCCACGCTCATCGTTCGCATCCTTTCCCATAAAGAGATTGATTTTTTATATTCGCATTAAATAATTAAAAAAGAATATATAGTACGATATTCAAAGATAATTATTTTCTAAAAGGGTGATGAAGGAATTGTTAAATCGTTCTTCCGCTACAAGCGGGTTGTCGCTGAAGAAATAATATTGTAATTTAAAGAGGAGCACAGTCCCTGTTGTGCGCGACACCCGTTTTACCACTTGTGAGCGGAGCAGTACATGACCGCCCTAATTGTCTGGGCTTCCCGTCTTCTTGTTCTGTATGTCATTATCAGGATAGCGGTTTCCCTGTTTGTCAAAAAAAAGCCCGCCCAGGGCCAAAAAAAACAGGAAACGACGCAGCGGTTCGACGCGCACGGCAAAAAGGTCGAGGACGCTGATTTTGAAGAGCTTTAAGTAAAAGTATTTCCCCGGTTTCCGGGAGCGGCCCTTTAAGCATGAGAAAATAAGGAGGATTTCCTTGGAACTTAAAATCACCGACATTTCCGGCTACAAGGTCATCAACATCAACGGCAAGGTAGACTGGGAAAACGCGCGTTCGCTCGACAGGGAGATCCAGCAGATCATTGACGGCGGGTGCTCCCGCATCGCCTTCGACCTCAACGACGTCTCCTTCATCTGCTCGGGCGGCATCGGCGCGCTGGTGTACAATCTTAACAAAGTGAAAAAAATGGGCGGGGCAATGTACATCATCTCCGCAAACGAATACGTCAATTATATCCTTGAAACCCTTAAATTCGACATCGTCTTCGACGGATTTCTCTTTGCTTCACTTGAAGAATTCAAGAACCAGATTGTCAAAAAGGACTAGCGGTGCCAGGCGCCTCGTGTGTGACCCCTCTGCGGTTTAAGCCCATTCTCAAGGAAAAAATCTGGGGCGGCACAGCGCTTAAGCGCGTGCTCGGCAAGGCCGTACCCCCTCGTGCCACTATCGGTGAGTCATGGGAACTTTCCGGCGTGACCAGGAACGAATCAATCGCCGTGACACAGCCCTATGCGGGCAAAAACCTCCTTGAAATCCTCGCGGCCGGGCACGATGCTGTCGCGGGCGCCATTCCGCAACACAAGGGGTTTCCCCTTCTTTACAAATTCATCGACGCCCACGCAAAGCTTTCGGTCCAGGTACATCCGGACGATGCACAGGCAAAGTCGCTCGGGTACGGGGAGTTCGGCAAGTCGGAATGCTGGTACATCATAGACGCGCAGCCCGGTGCCCAGGTCGTCTGCGGCTTTGCGCGCGGAGTGGACCGTGACCAGGTCCGCGACGCCGCCGCCTCCGAAAATATCCTTCCGCTCCTCAATTACATTCCGATCTCGCAAGGCGACGTTATATTCGTGCCCGGAAGGACCGTGCACGCGGTGCTCGGGGGTGTGCTGCTTTACGAGGTACAGGAGACCGCCGACACGACGTTCCGGCTGTTCGACTGGGACCGTCTTGACAAAAAAGGAACCCCCCGCCCCCTGCACGTGAAGGAATCCCTGGAAATCGCCGACACGACATGGCACGGGCACCACAAAATACCGCCCGCCGTTCTGGAGGAGACGCCCGGCCTTACCCATTCGGTCCGCGTCGCGTGCCGCCATTTCGCGCTGGAGGAATTCCGGTTCCGGGCCGCCGCCGAGGTGTCCCTTCCTGTCAAGCGGTCATTCCGGGTGATAACCGCATGCAGCGGCCGGGCCGGCCTATATTGCGGCGGTCCGCCTTTTATCGTGCAAAAAGGCGAGACCGTTCTTGTCCCTGCGTGCCTCACCCATGTCCGCATCGCGGCCGAGGCGGGCACGCAGATTCTTCTTTCCTCTGTTCCCGACCTGCTCCGGGAGGTGGTGACGCCGCTCACCGCAAAAGGCATTTCCCGCGAAGCAATTGTATGTTTGGGAGGGAATCCGGAAACGAGTGACCTGGCGATATTATTGTAATTTTTATTAATTATAAAATTTGGGCGCCCCACCGAAGACGGCGGCGGCCCTCGTTCACGCTTCGCGCCCTTCGGGCCGCGTGCGGCGGTGGTCTCCGCGCCTCCGGCGCTCCGGCTCCGGTCTCGGCCGCAGGCCTCGGGCCGCCACGGCCCGGCGCGTCGAGAAGCTTCTGTTTCGTAAATCAGCTTCCATTACTCCAGTAGCACGGTACCTGTCCATCCAGCATCCACATGATTTAATTCTTTTTCTGGGTCAGATCAAAAGACAGGGGCGCCAATCGAATTAATCAACTTAAAACAAGTATTCAATCCTCCAAGAGAACTCTTGCCCGCTTTGAATTTGTTTTTCCAAATACGGTTCAAAAGAAAAAGTCCTGTCATTAGCCCACACTGGTAAAAACGAAGGAATATAATCACACACAATAGAAACTTTCCCAACGAGAGGATGAATCTGCTCTGCGGAAAAGGTGGAGGGATTTTCAATCTTAATTGGCTGGTAATAGCCTTTTTTCCAGTCGCAACCGGGCTTTAATTCCACCAGTCCCTGACTATTTAGGAAAAACCCCGTATTGACGGGAATGGAAACCGGAAATCCAAACCGGCATGCGACATGGCTTTTGGGAAAGAAGGGATGCGGAAACCATCGCAGGGCGCATACCGCTTCGCCGCTGTTTAAAAGCACCGTCTTGGATACGACTCTCCTTGCGTCAAGCGAGACCGAGCGGACAAGTGAAATATCCCATTTGTCGAATACATGCCTTGTCCGCATGGTGATTTCGCCTGCAGCCTGCTCCACTTCCCATTTCGCAATTTCCTTTACCTTTGGATTGTCACGGACATGAAACGGCGTTATGGAGCTTGTGCGGGTCACGGCTCCCACGCCCAGTACGACAACATCCTCGCCTACTTTTGCTTTATCTTCATTCAGGGCCGTGAGAAAAACCTCAGGCGCTCCCTGGCCGTCGAACGCGTTGTACCCGTTGTCCGGATACGTTGGACCGGCCAGAAGATCACCTTTTGTTCGATCTTTGACCTGAAAGATATAACCACCCATACAGTATCGGGAGCCGAGCAGATTATTATCTTCGACAGGATCGAGGATATCCGCAGAAAGTTGGGAGCTTTCTAATTTAAACATAAAAATCAACCGCTTACAGACCAATGATTAAATTGAATTAATTGTATTAATCTGCAATAATATAAAACAAGCGCCCGTAGTTATTATGGCTGCGAGTAGATAGTTAGTATGTTGATGTTAGAGTAGTGGTACACAGTTCCTCAGTACCTCCTACATTTCTTAAAAGGGCGAACCTGCCGCATGCAGCCGCGGCAGGTTTTTTTATTACTAATTTCTATTCCTGCAAATTAAAATAAATAATAAATGGATCGCTAAGCGGGTGCGGCCGGGTGGCGACAGTGGCAAGTCTCAATCTTGAGCTGGGCGCACCCACGATGCACCCGATTACCAGGAAACTAAAAAAAATAAATCCTCCGATATTACTTCGACATAACTCCTTGGTTTCAACTATACTGCTGTCTTTTATTTTATTTCAAATAAAAGCAATTAATTTCAGGCACCCCCCGTAGTATGGTTGACTGCTGAAGAGAAGTGTTAGTGAACCTCCTTTAGGTGATGGTGAAAACCTGCCGGTTCGCAGTCGCCGGCGGGTTTTTTTATTCTTTGCATCCTTATCGCTCCATCAGGGTGAGGAAACGTTTATTTTTAAGGAACCTGGCTGGAACGAGAAATCAGGGGACGACAATCACCGCTGTCGTTACCTGCGCGGCCCCGGTACAGCGCACGATGATTACCCGGTCGGCAAAGGAAGTCATATCTATACGCGATTGCGAAAAGGGCACGCGACGAAGCAGTTGTCCTTTCAGGCTGAACAGTTCGACGGCTGTTATCAAGCGTGAACCTGCGTGCATGATAAGGGTTTTTCCCTTGAGGTTGAATGCGGGTGCGCCCGGTGTCTGCGCAGCGCCCAGGCTTTGTCGTGTTCGGACATTTCCCAGCGTCGAGACGGTAAAGGATCCGCCATGGTTGATGACCGCCCAGGCCGTGCGGGTCGCGGTGTCAACACCCCATGTCCCCAGCGAATCAAGCATGGTCCACCCGCTTAGAATGAACTTCGGATTGCCGCCGTAATTCAGATCGACCGCATTCACCCACGCACCGGTGGAATCACTCGTTACCAACCCCAGCTTTTGCTGCACGACATCAATCATGGATACGCTGGCATCATAATTCATTGCTAGTGTGTAGGTCGCGCATACGGCGGAACCCATTTGAGGTGCCAGACCCCACAACGTCACTGGATTGCTGACCATGCCCACGGACTGAACCGCGCTCCAGCCGATTGCGACCAACAGGTTGAGCGGACGGCCGGATGCATCCTGTACCGTACTCATGTTTGTGCCTGAAATGATCCTTGCCGTTGTGCTGCCGAAGCTGTCGCTTATCGCGGTGAGCGATTGTCCCTGACCGACAACAAATTCTTTGCCGTTAAGACTGTAGCCGCAGACTTCGCGTTTTGTCCAGTTGCCGGCAAGCTGCGGCGTGGTCGAAATATCGCCGTTGATCTGGTTGACCGCAACACCGTAATATTCGACCGTCACCTCCGGGCTGTCGACCGTCACGATGTAGTACCCGACATGGTACAAGTCCTGGGAAATCTGGGTTTCGCGCGCATGGCCGAAATCAGGGACATCGTATTGCTGATCGATGCTGGGCGTTGCGGGCGCGTAGAATTTATAGCTGCCGGCGGACAGTACGAATTCCTGGACCTTCGCGGTCGCACCGTCGGATGCCGCTACGATACTGTGATTGTGCATGTGATCGTGGCCGCCGAAGTAGTAATGTACGCCGTTTGCGGCCAGGCTGCGCATGAATGCGTTCGTGCCGGCGGAATCAACGCCGGGATTGGCGCCGAAAAGATTGTCGGCATGATTTTCGGTGATGATGCCTTTGTGACCGCATACAAAGGCGAAGGTTCCCTTTGCGCGGCCCGCGAGAACCGTGCTGATCCAGTTCTGCTGGGCGTCAATGGTATTGGCGCTGTTGTCGGCCGGCGTGAACTGATCCAGCAGAATGAAGGTGGCGTTATTATAGGCAAAGGCATAGCTCAACCCGTTGAGTGATTGGCTCGGGCTGCTGAAACCGGTTCCCAATGTGAAGATGCCGCCCGTCCTAGGGACCGGATGCGTCATGGCGCTGTCGGTGTAGACAAACGCGTTGACTGGGGTCGCATTATTGCTGCCGCTCCGCGTTTGCGGGAAAATGCGGACGAATTCGACTGCCGCGGCGGCTGTCGATTCGTGATTTCCGCGCAACGGGTAAAATCCGATGCCCGCATTGTAAAGCGCCTGCGCATAGGTGGCGCGTGTATCCAGGCCGAGATTCGCGCCATTATCGGTCATATCGCCCACCGCGACCACGAACTTGACGCCTTGCCTGATGAACTCGGCGTTCACCTGATTGACAATGCCCACCGACACCGAGTTGGGGCTCTGGCCGTCATCGCCAACGCCCCATTGCGTATCGGCGATTAGTCCGAATTTCCAGACCTCGCCCGGCGCGGCGGTCACGATCAAGGCGATGACAGCAGGCGCAAGTATCCATGGTCTTGGCATCAGCATCGGCATTCTCCCTGTAAAGTAACATTATATCGAAACCATTAAAAATGAAACGATAATACACGCGTTGTGTTATTCAATTTGAATACGACGCCCTCCCGCGTTGAAAAAAAACAAGTCGTTGTCAATCACCTCACCAGCTTCTTATACTTGATCCTCTTCGGCTGCTCCGCATCAATCCCCAACCTTACCTTTCTCGCCTCCTCATAATCCGCAAAGTTGCCCTCGTACCAGTGGGTCTGGCTTTCGCCTTCAAAAGCGAGGATGTGGGTTGCGATGCGGTTGAGGAACCACCGGTCATGGGTGATTACCACTACGCAACCTGAAAAATCAAGGATGGCCTGCTCGAGCGCTTGCAGAGTTTCCACGTCGAGGTCGTTGGTTGGCTCGTCGAGCAGGAGCACGTTACCGCCGCTCTGGAGCAGTTTGGCAAGATGCACGCGGTTGCGCTCGCCGCCTGAACTGTCCCTGATGGGCTTCTGCTGGTCTGAGCCTGAAAAATTGAACCTGCCTACGTAGGCACGGGAGTTCATTTCCAGTTTGCCAAGCCTTATAATGTCGAGCCCGCCCGTGATTTCCTGGAAAATGGTGTTTTCGGGGTTCAGCGCGTCGCGGTTCTGGTCAACGTAGGAAAGCTGCACCGATTCGCCTATGGTAAGTTTTCCGGCGTCCGCTTTGTCCTGGCCGGTGATGATTTTGCACAGGGTGGTTTTACCCGCGCCGTTAGGCCCGATGATTCCTACGATGCCTGCGCGCGGCAGGCTGAAATTCATGTTTTCGAACAGGAGTTTGTCGCCGTACCCTTTTGCCAGGTTTTCCGCGCGTATGACAAGGTCGCCGAGCCTGGGGCCGTGCGGGATGACGATGGTCGCGGTCCCGAGTTTTTCCGGGCCTTCATGGGAGCGCAGTTCCTCGTAGGCGTTAAGGCGCGCCTTCCCCTTGGCTTGCCTTGCTCTTTGCGAAAGATGTATCCAGTCGAGTTCCTTTTTGAGGCGCACCTGCCGGTTGCTCTCCTCACGTTCCTCCTGCTCCATGCGCTTGGTTTTCTGCTCGAGCCACGACGAATAATTGCCCTGCCACGGGATTCCTCTTCCCCTGTCGAGTTCGAGGATCCAGCCCACCACGTTGTCGAGAAAATAGCGGTCGTGGGTGGTGAGGATGACCGAGCCCTTGTATTCCTTGAGGTGCCGTTCGAGCCAGGCCACCGATTCGGCGTCCAGGTGGTTTGTGGGTTCGTCGAGAAGAAGAAGATCGGGTTCCTCGAGCAGAAGCCGGCACAGGGCCACGCGCCGTTTTTCACCGCCGGACAATGTTGAAACTGCTGCGTCGGGCGGAGGACAGCGCAACGCGTCCATGGCTATTTCCATGTGCCGGTCGAGCTCCCATAAATTTTCGGTGTCTATTTTGTCCTGCAGCTTTGCCTGCTTGTCCATGAGTTTCTGCATAGCGTCGTCGTCCATGGGCTCGCCGAACTTCGCGGAAATGTCTTCGAACTCGGTGAGCAGGGCGCGCTTGTGCGCGACCGCTTTTTCCACGTTTCCCTTTACGTCAAGCGTTTCGTCGAGCAGCGGCTCCTGCGGCAGATAGCCCACGGTGCGGCCCTGCTCGATCCACGCCTCGCCCTGGAATTCGGTGTCGATGCCGGCCATGATGCGCATGAGCGTGCTCTTGCCCGAGCCGTTGATGCCGATGATGCCGATCTTCGCGCCGTAATAAAAGGAAAGGGAGATGTCTTTGAGCACTTCCTTCTTGGGCGGGAATATTTTGGTCATTCTGTTCATGAAATAGACGAATTTTTCAGGCATTACTAATAATTCCTTCTTGATGATATTTTTCGGGTTTTTTTTTATTGAGGAGTAAAATAACTCTAAGGAGGAGATTAAGGGGATTGAATCAATAGATTTCATTAATAGAATAAATTAAAAATACTGGGCGCCCCGCCGCGTTGCGACGGCGGCCCTCGCTCCGGTTTCGGCCTTCGGCCTCTGGCCGCCACGGCACAATGTTGTTGGGTTGGGTCACGTGACCCAACCCAACAACGTGTCCGGGCGGCACCGCGCTCTTGCGCGGGGTCTATTCCCTCCCATTGGTCGGGACCACGTTCCGGCCTGGCGCGAAGACCGCAAATAGGAATTCTCGTGAATTTAAATTCCCGAAAGTCGCATAGATGCCCATTATAAATATTTTTAACGCCGATATTGTGTTGTCTATTTCATTTAATTGTCCGCAAAACAATACTCCTTCTTATTTAAAATGTTCGCGGGTGCGCCCAACGAATGCGTGAACCTTGCAACCATCGGTACCCGGCCGCACCCAGGAGGGGGGGTGGGTCCAGACGGCCGGTGATTATTATAATTAAAAGGGCACAGCGCGCTGTGCCCCTACAAAACACCGGTTTAATACACCGGCCGGCTGGACCCCAGGGGGATACTTCCCCCACCATGTCATGATTTTTTTTATTGTTTGCATCCCCCTTTAACTAAATCCCACAATGAATTATTTTGAGGTTTCTCGAAACGCATGCAATTTCGTGACTTTTTTCACATAACTTTTCCTCAACACTCCCTGGACTTGTCCCGAACAAAAAGGGGAATACGGATTTATGGAATTCCTGCAGATTTCAAGAAAAGATTTTCTTGATTTCGTCGGCTCGCTCGTTGCCGGGCCGCTTGACATCATCGGCGTTGTGCAAAAGGGCGGCCGGTTCGTCTACGAAAAGCTCGACGACGCGGGACACCTGCGCCTTGACTTTGACGAAACGATGTACTCGCCCAAACAGTTCCTGTTTCCGGCGCAGGAGACGGTCCTCTCCTACGCACCCAACAACGCGTCCTCGTATCATCCCGTGGTCACGGACCAGGCCCAGGCGATCATCGGTGTGCATCCCGGAGACCTCGCCGCCATTGCCATGTTCGACAAAGCATTTACCGACGGGAACATCGACTCCAACTACTGCACCCGCAGGGAAAAGACAACGCTTGTCGGCATCTACCCCACAAAACCGGGCAAATACAGGTTCACCTCCTCGATGGTGAAACCCGATGAACCTTACAAGGCCGCAGACGCTTTTCTCATAGACCTCGGCGATTCTTACGCCATTGAGATCGTGACCGACCACGGCAAGGAGTTTTTTTCAAACAGTAAAGCAAAACCCGCTTCTGCCGAAATAAAAGCAAAAGCGGAAAAAATGAAAACGGCGGTGAAGGACGGCGTTTCTCTTCCCGTGAAGCGCGACGAGCTCCCCAGGTTCCTTGACGGCAAGGAGCGCCACCCGGTTTGGGAGGCGCGCGGCCAAAAATGCTTTTCCTGCGGGTCGTGCGTGATGGTGTGCCCCACCTGCTACTGCTTCGACATGCTCGACGAAATCGACCTTTCGCTTGCGTCCGGCTCGCGCGTGCGGCGGTGGGACGCGTGCGTGCTCGAACCGTTCGCGGTGTGCGCGGGCGGACATAATTTTCGCAAGAAGGCAGCGGACCGCATACGGCACCGGCTGTACCGCAAGCAGAAATTTCTGTTCGAGCTTTTCGGCCTTCCCGGGTGCGTGGGATGCGGGCGCTGCAAAAAAGCCTGCGTGCCCGACATCGCGTTCCCGCCCGACATCGACGACGACCTTGCAAGAAAGGAAGCATAAGATGTGCGAAGCATGCGGATGCCATGAACACGAATCGCTGTATATGCCCGATGTGGCTACGATTGTAAAAACCTCACCCATGACCGATAAAGACCGTTACTTCGAGTTCAAACTTGACGGAAAAGACCTCGGCCACAAACCGGGCCAGTTCGCCGAGCTGTCCATTCCGGGCATCGGCGAAGCGCCCATATCCGTTTCGTCGTCCCCCACGAAAACCGGGAGCTTCGAAATGGTGATCCGCAGGGTGGGAAAGGTGACCAGCGCCATCCACCAACTCAAGGCCGGTGATACCCTTGGCGTTCGCGGGCCGTACGGCACGCATTTCCCCATGGACGAACTTAAAGGCAAAGACCTTCTTTTTATCGGCGGGGGCATCGGGCTCGTGCCCATGCGTTCGGCCATAAATTACGCGCTTGACAACAGAAAAAATTACGGCGCGATAACGATTCTTTTCGGCTGCGTCGACCCCGGCCAGCGGCTTTTTGTGGACGAGATGAAACAATGGGGCGTGAAGAAGGACATCACGTTTCTGGAAACAGTCGACCGCTGCAAGGAAGGCGAATGGAAAGGGAACGTCGGCGTCATCACCACGCTTCTTCCAAAAGTAAAAGGCTCGGTCAATCCGAAAACGACCGCGGCGATCATCGTGGGCCCGCCCATCATGTATAAATTCGTCATCCTGGAGCTCCGCACCATCGGATTCAAGGACGCCGACGTCATCGTGTCGCTCGAGCGCCGCATGAAGTGCGGCGTGGGCAAATGCGGGCACTGCCAGATCGAGGGCGTGTACGTGTGCCAGAAGGGCCCCGTGTTCACCCTTGAAAGCATTTCGCACCTCGTGGAGGCGTTGTAACATGAAACCAAAAGTCGCGTTTTTCGATTTCGCGTGCTGTGAAGGCTGCCAGCTCCAGGTCGCCAACCTCGAGGAGGACATTCTCGGGCTTGTCAACATTGTTGACGTGGTGGAATTCCGGGAAGTGCTTACCGGCAGCGCGCCCGCATACGACGTCGCCATCATCGAAGGCTCCATCACCCGGCCCGAGGATGAAGCCCGGATCAAAGACATCAGGAACCGCAGCAAGGTGCTTGTCGCCTACGGCGCCTGCGCGACAACCGGCGGAGTGAACAAGATAAAGAACCTGTGGGGCGATATCGACAAGGTTAAAAAAGAAGTGTACGGCAAAGACGCGGGCATGTCTCATCTCGAAACGTACCCGACAAAAGCAGTGAATGAGGTGGTAAAAGTCGATTATTACGTCCACGGCTGCCCCATCACGCGCTCCGAACTGCTCAAGGTGGTCAAGGCGCTGGTGAGCGGCACAACGCCCGACATCCCGGAATACCCGGTGTGTGTCGAATGCAAAATGCTGGGCAACGAATGCATGTACGACAAGGGCCAGGTGTGCCTTGGCCCTATTTCCCGCGCTGGCTGCAATGCCATATGCCCGAGCAACAACTCACCCTGCGAAGGGTGCCGCGGCACCGTGCCCAACCCGAACAAAAACGCCATGCACGAAGTCCTTGCCAAATACAAACTTTCCGTTGACGACATCAAACGGCGGTTCACCTTGTTTGCGCTAGATCCGGAGGTCGGCACATGAGCTCCAATACGATCCATATAGACGTCCACCATGTCACGCGCGTGGAAGGCCACGGCAACATCCACGTCGATATTGACAAGGGAGAAGTGAAGGCCGTCACCTGGAGCGTGCCGGAGGCGCCCCGGTTCTTCGAGGCCATGGTGGTGGGACGCGACTGCAGGGAAGTGCAGCCCATCACGTCACGCATCTGCGGCATCTGCTCTATCGGCCATACGTTTTCGTCCTTAAAGGCCACCGAAGCCGCATTCGGCATCACCATTACCGAACAGACCCGCAGGCTCCGAAAAATCCTGAACCACGGTGAAAACCTCCAGAGCCACATACTCCACGTGGGCTATCTTGCGCTCCCCGACCTTCTCAACGTGGGAAGCGTAATCCCGCTGGCGACCACGCACAAGGACGCGGTGCTCCTTGTTGTCAAGCTGCACCGGCTCGCGAACGAGACCTGCGACATCGTGGGCGGCCGCACCACGCACCCGATCCGCACCTGCATCGGCGGGTTCACCAAGGTACCCACCGAAAAAGAGCTTGCCGGGCTGAAAGCGCGCTTCGAAGCCGCGATCCCGGATCTCAAGGTGCTTGCCGGCGTGGTGAAGTCCGTTGCCGGTGGCCTGCCCGATTTCACACGCGAGACGGAATATGTTTCGCTCACCGATCCGTCCGAATACGCGCTGTACGACGGAAAAATAAAGTCCACCGACGTCAAGGAACCGATCCCTGTTGATGGATACCTTAAGGTCGCCAACGAATTCATGACCGCCCAGTCCACGGCCAAATGGGCGAAGTTCAACCGCGAGTCGTACATGGCGGGCGCGCTGGCGCGTTTCAACAACAACCACACCCAGCTTCCGCCGCTTGCCAAGGCGGTCGCGGCGGACCTTGGGCTCAAGGCGCCGTGTTGCAATCCCTATTTCAACACCGTTGCGCAGGTGGTGGAATGCGTCTACTCGGTTGAAAAGACCATCGAGCACCTGAACTGGCTGCTTGACAAAGGCATCAAGAACGAGGACGCTCGGTTCACGGTACGCGAAGGCCGCGGCGTGGGCGCGGTTGACGTGCCGCGCGGCATCCTGTTCCACGATTACACCTACGACAAAAACGGGAAATGCGTCAAGGCGAACTGCATCATCCCCACCAACCAGAACCATGCGAACATCCAGAAGGACATGGACAAGCTGGTGCCAGAGTTCAAAGACAGGGGAAAAGAGGCCCTCCAGCTCATGCTCGAAATGCTCGTGCGCGCGTACGACCCGTGCATCTCCTGTTCGACGCATTAAAAAGACAAGTTGGAAGTTGAAGGTTGAAAGTCAAAAGCACAAAAGGTTTTCCTGCTTTCAACTTTCCACTTTTAACTTCCAACTCCATTTTTTCTCCATAGTTAATTAACCAAGAAAATATAAATGCACGAATACTCCGTCGCCTCCGAAATCGCCGCCATCGTGCAGCAGACGGCGCAAGACCGTCCTGTAAAAAAAATCACGCTCGCCATAGGTTCGCTGAGTGGTATTTTTACCGAGTCGCTTCTTATGTACCTGGAGCTTGTTTTACCCGACATGGGCATGATAAACGCTGTCGTTGAAACAAAGGAAGTCCCGGCGCTTTTCGCGTGCGCATGCGGCACCGAATACGCGGCCGAGAACATCGCCACGGCCTGCCCGGCCTGCGGCGGATACCAGAGGGTCCTCAAGGCCGGGCATGACTGCACCGTGGAAAGCATCGAGGTTGAGGATGATTGAAAAGATCAAACTTGCGAAAAGCGCGCACGCGCTCAACGACGCCGTGGCCCAGCAGAACAGGCAGATCTTCAAAGAAGCGGGCATCACGGTTTTCAACATGATCAGCTCCCCCGGCTCGGGCAAGACATCGCTCCTTGAAAACCTGGGCAGGCGCCTCGGCCAGTCGCTCCTGGTGATCACCGGCGACATCCAGACCCAGCTCGACAAGGAGCGTATCGAAAAGGCCGGCGCCCGCGCCGTGCAGATCGAGACGCGCGGATCGTGCCACCTCACCGCAGCCATGATCAACACGGAGGTGAAGCGCCTTTCGTTTTCCGGCGTCGACTTTCTCATCATTGAAAACGTGGGCAACCTGGTGTGCCCCTCGTCGTACGACCTTGGCGAAGAGGAAAAAATCGCGGTGCTTTCAGTCGCCGAAGGCGACGAAAAGCCCATCAAGTACCCCACACTCTTCATCCGGGCAGACGCGGTCATCATCAACAAGATCGACCTTCTCCCGTATGTCAATTTCGACGTGTTCCGCGCCATGGGCGACATTCGGAAGCTGAAACACGATGCGGAAATTATCCAGACGTCATGCACGACGGGGGAAGGGATTGATGAGGTGGCGGGGTATCTGGAGAAAACGAGAAATAAATTATAAAGATTTTCTTTCGGGGGAGAGGTCTCTCCCCCGACCTCGGCCGGTTTCCCCGTCCTCGGCACTCCCCTCTCCTGGGTGCGGCCGGGTACCAATACTTGCAAGCATCAAACATCCGTTGGGCGCACCCGCGAGCGGTTGTTGATTAGGGTATTTTGATTTTCTCTCCCATCAGCGCCGACCCCGAGGCCGGAAGATCAGTCGCTCGCGTTGTCCGAGACCGGCATTCTTACTTTATGTCTTTGTATTATGCCGGGCGAGTTCGCGAGCGGCCTGACGGCCGAGGGATCAGGCGGTGCTGCAGGGCGGCGTTTTTGCCTACTTTTTTCGCTGCAGAAAAAAGTAGGGCGTCGCGCGGGGGCGCAACCCCGCAAAAATATTGCGCATCAGCCCATTGGACAGAATCTTTCTTTGGGTAAAAAATGGAAAAATATTGCATCACCATCAAAGGAACCGTCCAGGGCGTCGGGTTCAGGCCGTTTGTTTATCGGATGGCACAACAACACGGTATTCGCGGAGAAGTTAAAAATGATTCCACGGGTGTAATCATTCATGCCTATGGTGAAAAAATCCACCTTGACGAATTTGTCCAATCCCTCAAACAGTCTTCCCCACCTTTGGCGAAAATCCGATCAATCGAAATAAAAGAAGATCATGCTGATAAAATTCCTTCCGGGTTTGTCATTGCGCAAAGCGGCAGAGGTGAAAGCGCTGAAATAGACATTGCGCGGGACACCGCGGTGTGCCCGGCGTGCCTTGCGGAAATGTTTGACAAAAACAACCGCCGCTATCTTCACCCCTTTATCAACTGCACCGACTGCGGGCCCAGATATACAATTATCAAAGAAATGCCCTACGACCGCCCGAAAACAACAATGGCGGAATTTGAAATGTGCGATGTTTGCAGAAAGGAATATGAAGACCCTGCAAACCGCAGGTTCCATGCACAGCCCATCTGCTGTAATAATTGCGGGCCGAAACTTGTCCTGAACGATAATCCGGGATCCATCATCAACAATAAGAATCCGGTACATGCATCGGTTGAAATGCTTATCAACGGAAAAATCATCGCAATAAAAGGCATTGGCGGTTTTCACCTTGCTTGCAGGGCCGATTCGAGCGATACCGTCGCCAGGCTGAGGTTGAAAAAACGTCGCGAAGAAAAACCGTTCGCGCTTATGGTGAAGGACACTGCGTCGGCGCTGCTGTTGGCGCATATTTCACCGGCGGAACAGGCGATGCTAGAAAGCCCTGAGCGGCCGATTGTCATCCTTGGAAAAAAACATGACGCAAGCGGCATCGTACGGGAGGTTGCGCCTGGGCTTCCCACGCTCGGCATCATGCTCCCCTATACACCCCTGCACCACCTTCTGTTTCAAGATGCCCGTGTTTCCGCGCTGGTCATGACAAGCGCGAACCCTTCCGATGAGCCGATCATTTTTTCCGATACAAACGCATTTTCTTTCCTTGCCGGAATCGCCGACGCGTTTCTCACGCACGACCGCGCCATCCACATGCGCAACGACGATTCCATCGTGCGCGTCGTGGCGCAAAGCCCGGTTATCCTGCGGCGCTCGCGCGGGTTCGTGCCTGAACCGCTGCCTGCGCCCGCAGACGTAAGCGGCATTGTCGCCCTGGGCGGCGTGCTCAAGAGCACAATAGCCGTTGGCAGAAAGCGCGACTGTTACCTGTCGCATTACATCGGCACCATCGAAACCGTGGAAGATCTGGAAAGCCTTGACTCGGCAGTGTCGCACCTTGCGCATGCGCTTGCCGTGGCGCCCCGGGTATATGTGTGCGATCTGCACCCGCAGTCGCTCGTGGCCTCATATGCGGAAAAAACAGGGTTGCCTGTTGTCAAGGTCCAGCACCACCATGCGCATGCGGCCGCGTGCATGGCGGAAAACGAGATTGAGCGGGAATCGCTGGCGATTGTGTTTGACGGAACAGGGTACGGAGAGGACGGCCGCATCTGGGGCGGGGAAATCCTTCATGCCACTTATATGGGTTTTTCGCGGCTCGGTCATATGAGTTATCTGCTGCTGCCGGGCGGCGACGAGGCCATACGAAATCCGGGGCGAGTCGCACTCGCTGCGCTTTATAAAACAGTCGGCGACAAAGCGGCTGACGCGCTGCCGTGGATGCCTGAGGCTGAAAAATCGGCCGTGCTTGACATGGTGAAATCCGGCGCCGGATGCGTCGAGTCGTGCGGCATGGGAAGGCTGTTCGACGCTGTAAGCGCGCTGCTCTGCGTCTGTACAAAGCGCACCTACGAAGGCCAGCCCGCGATCATGCTCGAAGGCATTGCCGATTTTTCTGAAAAAGGTTCTTATGGATCGCCGCTGTCCATTGAAGAAGAGGGGATCCTTATTGACGGCCCGGCGCTGCTGTCCGAACTATATGAAGACATAAAAAGCGGGACATCTGCGCCGAAAATCGCGGCCCGGTTCCACAACACCCTTGCCCAGGCAACGGCAGCGGCGGCGACAATCGCCTCACAGCAATGCGGATGCAAAACCGTGTGCCTCACGGGCGGCGTGTTTCAAAACGCGTTTCTTGTTGAGCGGCTTGTGCCGCTTTTGCAACAGGCTGGCCTTGTGACGGCCATGCACAGAAGGACCCCGCCGAATGATGAATGTGTTTCGTACGGGCAGCTGGTGGTGGCAGGAGCGGGAAGACAGTCGGCCGGGTAGACGCTCAGGAATTATTGATTCAGGCGAAGCGTGCGGTTTCAGGAACCAGTGGATTTCAAATGTAATTTTGGAGGCCTGGAAACTATTTTGCGTTTGCTGCGCGCCTCTTTCGTCTTCAAATCCTTGTAAATTGCGTCAAGGTCATAGTTGAATTTTGCAGCGTGTTCCTGCCGGATTTTTCTTACCTCGGCAATAATTGGATCATTGACCATGGCTATTGTCCCTTCAGTTCTTCAGGGGTACAGATAGTTTCGTCATGCAAGTAAACTAAAAACATGGCGTTTATAGAGGACAAGTATTCGGACAGGTTAACAATTATCGGAGCATCAAACCAGACCCTTTTCTGTAACCTTTGCCGGTAAAAATCTTCTTTAAATAATCCCCCTGTAATAAAGTATTTTTTTACAATAGTTATGATATAATGATAATAATCGCTTAAATTAAAGATAAATCAAACAATCAAGGCTCCATTCCTATGTGCCTCGCAATCCCGGCAAAAGTAGTCTCCATAGAGGGCCCTATCGCCTCGGTCTCCGTGCTGGGCAATACCACAACTGCCGACATTTCGCTCCTCGAAAACATACACACCGGCGATTACGTTCTGGTCCACGCAGGCTTTGCCATCCAGAAATACGACGAGGAAGAGGCAAAGATAACGCTCGAGCTTCTCAAGGAACTCGCACAAACGGCGGACAACAATGGGCCTCGTTGAATTTTCAGATTCCGCAACCGCAAAGCTGCTCCTTGGCAAAATAGCAGGCACCGCGCAATCGCTGGGCCGTGTGCGCATCATGGAGGTGTGCGGAACGCACACCATGGAAATCGGCAGGCTTGGCTTGCGTTCCCTTTTGCCGAAAAATGTCGAGCTCATTTCCGGGCCCGGCTGCCCGGTGTGCGTGACGCCCGGCGCCTATATAGACGCGGCCGCGGACCTTGCCCTGAATAAAAATGTTAGGCTGGTCACCTTCGGCGACATGGTGCGCGTTCCGGGCGACCGCACCTCGATTGACGAAGCGCGCTCAAAAGGCGCTGCCGTTGATATTGTGACCTCGCCCCTTAATGCCCTTGAGATCGCCCGCAAGAACAAAAACGAGCAGGTCGTGTTCCTGGCCGTGGGGTTCGAAACGACAGCGCCCGCTTCTGCCCGCGCCATTGACATTGCTAAAAAGGAAAAACTGAAAAACCTTTCGTTTTTTGTCTCGCATAAAACCGTTCCGCCCGCGCTTTTTGCCCTTATCAGCGATAAAGAGCTCGCCATTTCGGGGTTTCTGCTGCCCGGCCATGTGAGCGCCGTGATCGGGGAAAAACCGTATCTGCCCGTTGCAAAAGCCGGCCTGCCGGCAGCCATAACGGGTTTTGAGCCGCTCGACATCCTGAGCGGCATCATGATGGTCTGCGACATGCTTGCCAATAAAAAAGCCGCAGTGTTGAATGCCTACCAGAGAATCGTGCGGAAAGACGGCAACCCGCGGGCCGTTGAAGCAGTTTACAAAGTGTTCAATATCACCGATGCGGCCTGGCGCGGCATCGGCATGCTGCCCAAAAGCGGGCTTGCGATAAAAAAAGAATATCAGGATTTCGATGCCGCGCTGCGGTTTTCGGTCCCGGCGGACGCCGCGGCCGCCATGCCCAAGGCCTGCTCGTGCGGCGACGTGCTCAAGGGCCGCATACGGCCCGATCAATGCCCGCTCTTTTCCACGTCGTGCACGCCGGAGAACCCCGTGGGCCCCTGCATGGTGTCGAGTGAAGGATCATGCGCGGCGTATTTCAAATACGGAGCCTAAGTAATGAGCATTACGACAGTCCGCCTGTCGCACGGCAGCGGCAGGGGAAATAAAGAGCTTCTCGATTCGGTGGTGCTTGCGGCGCTGGTACCGGGCGGCGTGGGAACGCTGGAAGACGCCTTTATTTTCGACATCCCGGGCCGCCGCTTCGCCTTTACCGCTGATTCCTTTGTGGTGACGCCACTCGAATTTCCCGGCGGCGACATAGGAAAACTCGCCGCATGCGGCACCATCAACGACCTTGCCATGATGGGGGCCCAGCCCGTGATGATTTCCGTCGCCCTGATCCTCGAGGAAGGCCTCGACGCGGCATTTCTCGCCAAAATGCTCCGTTCGCTTTCGGCCGTATGCGCGGCCAACGGCACGCGCATCGCCTGCGGCGACACCAAGGTTGTCGAAAAGGGAAAAGCCGACGGCATGTACATCACCACGTCGGGCATCGGCATTGTCAAGGTGGGCGTTTCGCTGTCCGCCGCAAACGCAAAACCGGGCGACGCGGTCATCGTGAGCGGCGGCATCGGCCTGCACGGCATCACCGTGCTGTCGCAGCGGAAAAACCTGCATTTCGCATCTTCGGCCGTGTCCGACTGCGCACCGCTGTTCGGCCTTTCCAATACGCTTCTATCCGCCGTGCCGAACACCCGGGCGATGCGCGACGCGACGCGCGGCGGGCTCGCCGCGATTTTGTGCGAAATCGCGGACAGCTCCAAGGCGAGCATCCATATCCACGAAGACGCCGTGCCCGTGCCCGAGGTGGTGCGCGGCGCCTGCGCGTTTCTGGGAATGGACCCTTTACACATCGCAAACGAAGGCAGGTTCGCCGCGATTGTCCCGGCCGAATCACGGGACAAGGCGCTTGCCGCCCTGCATTCCCACCCGGATGGCAAAGAGGCGCGCATCATCGGGTATGTCGCGGAGCGCGGCAGGTTCCCGGTGCTTGTAAAGACCTCGATCGGCGGCACACGTCCCCTTGAGATGCCCCAGGGCGAACTGCTGCCGAGGATCTGCTGACATGGACAAGAAAACCGCCCCCGGCTCCCTTTTTGCGATCTCTCCGTCGTTCTGGGTGCGGATCCTCATTATCTTCCAGCTTGTTCTGCTTGCCGTGCAGTTCACCCCCGATCTTTCGACCAACGGCGATGACGCACGCTACTACCTGCTCGGAAAAGCCATCCACGACGGAAAAGGGTTCCGGCAGATCCAGCACCCCGGTATGCCGGTGGAAAACACCTATCCCGCCGTGTTCCCGCTTTTTCTTTCTTTTCTGGATATTTTTTCCGACAGCATCCTCATCGCGAAAATAGCCCAATGCATCCTAGGCGCCTGCGTCACGCTTCTGGCGTTCCTTCTGTTCCGGGTCTATTCAAAAAACCTGCTCATTCCCATGGTGGCCCTGTGCGCGGGCTCGGCCACGCTTATGCAATTCAGCACGAGCCTGATGAGCGAAATACCATACCTTTTTTTCTCGCTTCTCGCGCTGTACCTGTACGAATTGAGCGTGAGGGACCCGAAAAAGGCATGGCTCTTCTGGCTTACGATAATAATTTCGGTTTTTCCCATGCACTGCAGGAGCGTGGGGCTCGCGTTCAGCGCGTCGTGGGTCCTTACGACCCTTTTTACAAAACGGTACCGCTACGCCGCGGCGCATGCCGGTCTTCTCGTTTTGACCGTTGTAGTTTTTCATATGCTGACATCGTGGGAGAACTCCTATCTCATTCAAATCATCCAGAAAAACACCTACGACCCGGAAGCGGGCCTAGTTACGCTTGCCGAAATGGTGCAGCGGATTCTGGAGAACATCAAGGCCTACGGTTCGATTCTCCTGCAGCGCGCGCTTGTCCCCTTTCCGTTTGCCGCATCAAAGGGCCTGCAGGCGGCCGTCACGTGGGTATTCCTTGTTTCCATTCTGCTCGGATGGGTCCGCAGCCTTTTCGGCCCGATGCGTTTCCTGTCGTTGTATGTGTTCATGTATTTCGGCATTCTGCTCATGTGGCAGACGCAATGGTCAAGCGAACGTTTTGTGGCGGGCGTCATCCCTTTTCTTTTTTTCTTTCTCCTCTTCGGCCTCGAAGGCGCCATCGGCGTGTTTGCGGGGCAGAAGAAAGGAACGCCAATCTTTGCTCGCCTTAAAAATGCCGCAGCAGCGCAGCACCCTCGGGCTTTAAGCCAGGCGGTCGTGTGGATAGCGGTGGCGTTTACCCTTGTTTGCAACGTGGCGTTCGCGACCATATACCTGCGCAAAGCCCAGGCCCTGGGGCCCGACTGGAAAAACTTCTACAGCTGCGCGGACTGGATGCGTATCAACACGGCCCCGAACGCCGTGGTCATGAACCGGAAAGCGGAGCTGTTTTATATCCGCGCCAAGCGCGCCGGCGTCATGTATTCCTACTCGCACGATGTCAACAAAATCATGAGGGAAATAGACAGCTCGCACGTTGATTACGTGGTACTCGACAACTTCGCGTGGACCGCTACCACGCGGCAGTATCTCTACCCGGTGCTCCAGAGTTTCCAGAACCGGTTCCAGATGGTGTACGTTCTTAACAATCCGCCAACGGCAATTTACAAGGTGGTCAGGTGATGGACATTCGCATGCTCATCCGCCGCGATGTCGTGGTGTACACCGCCGTATTTGCCGTGTGGGCGCTCATCATCGGGCTGATGCACGGGAATTACCGTTATTTCGGCACGCCGTTTCCGTCCGCCACAATCAATCAGGTCAACGATTCGCGCGCGCAAACCATTGCAAACGACATGGGACAGATTAAAAACGCCCTGGCAGCCGAAAAAGACCCGAAACAGCGCGGCCGCATGCAGGCGAACCTCGGCGCGGGGTATTTCGAATTGTACCGCGGCTCGCGAAAAACCACCTATCTGGATTCGGCCCAACAATGCTTTACTCTGGCGATGAACCTGGACCCGGGCAACGCGGACATGAGCTTTAACAGCGGCATGGTCTGCATGGAAAAACGGGAGTTTGGCCTTGCCAAAGCGCATTTCGACAAGGCCGTTGCCCTCAACCCAAAGCATCTTTTGGCGCTGCACAATCTCGGCCTGCTTTCCTACTACGAGCTTAAAAACCAGGCCCTTGCTAAGGAATATTTTGAAAAATCGCTTGTTGCCGACCCCGCGGCGCCCCTCGAGCACTATATGCTCGCGCTGCTTGCGCTTGACAATAAAGACCCTGCATCGGCGGCCGCAAACTTTACAAAGGAAGCGGAGGGTTACGCATTGGGCAGCGGCCGGCAGAGCGCCCTGGCCGACCCGAACGCCGCGCGCATGGCCGCCACCCTGTCGTGTTTTCAGCTCGCCGTGCTGTATTCGACCTCGCTTAAAAACCCGGGCCGGGCCCGGGAGTATTTCAACCGTTACGGTAAACTCGAAACAGACCCCCGGCGCAGGCAGAATGCAATGCAGGAAATAAGTAAATACGGTGTGATCAGCAGCAAGGACTTGCCATCCCGATGAACAGCCAAGCGGCATGGGACGGAAAATCCACGGGCAGCACCGCGGGCAACCGGGTTTTTATCCAGCTCGTTTCCCGTTTCGGCCCCCTTCCCGCCTATGTTCTGCTCGCCTTTGTGAGCCTTTCCTATGCGATCTTCGATAAAAAGTCCGCCGCGGCCATACGCTTGCTGCGCGACCGCCTCAAACTGAAAACCTCGCTGTTCCACCTGTACCGGCACTTCTTCTCCTTCGGTATGAATCTTATTGACAGATACGCATTCCTCCTCGGCAGGCAGTCGTTCTTCGTCTACGAATCCGTGCGCGAAGACGTTATCGAACAGGCGTTGGGCGGGGGCAGGGGCGTCATCCTGCTCGGCGCGCACATCGGCAACTGGGAGATCGGTGGAAACCTGCTCTCGAAACGGCTCAACGCCCCGCTCTATTACGTGATGCTCGACGCGGAACGGCCCGCCATGCGGGATATCCTGAAAAAGGCGCTTGACAGCCGCGCATCAAACGTTATCCCCATCGGCAGCGACGGGATCGAGCTCATGTTTTCGGTGCGCGAGGCGCTAAGGAAAAACGGCATCGTGTGCATGCACGGCGACCGGAGCATCGGGACAAAGGGCGAAAAGCACAACTTTCTCGGGGAAGACGTCGTGTTTCCCGTTGGTCCGTTTGCCATCGGCGCCGCCACCGGAGCGCCCATCGTCCCCTTCATGGTGACGAAAACCGGTCTCAGGAAATACGTCTTCAAGGCCTATGCGCCCATTCTCTTTGAAGGCGTTACGCCTGAAAACAGGGACAAGTATATCTTTACCGCAATGGAACGGTATGTGGGGATACTTGAACAGGTAGTGAAGGAAAAGCCCTACGAATGGTTTAATTTTTATGATTTCTGGGCGGGTGAGGCTAAATAATGAATAAGACGTGGGCGTTTCCCTCGCTACGCTCGGGTCGGTTCTCCTTTCGGTCTCGGCCAATGGCCTCGGGCCACCTCGGCCCGGTGTCTTTTTTAGAGACATGCATGTCTCTAAAAAAGGCGGGTCCGGGCAGCATCGCGCTCCAGCGCGACCGCCAGTCGCCCCTAACGCGAAAAACAGAAATCAGCCCTCAATTTTTTTTCAATCCCTATTCTACAGTTCAAAGACCTCATCGTAGTGCCATCTATCGCCTTCTTCTATCCTCAACATTGTTAATAATTAGCAACCTTCCCAGGCACTTCTCCGTCTAATTATATTAGAATACATAATGAAGGTTTCGACACATCAATCGAGGCTTTTTAAGAGTTGTGCTAATCCCAAAAAGGAGGGTCCGATGAAATCCCGTTTTTTTACATTGATAGCGTGCTTCCTGGCATTTATGGTTACCTTCCCCGCCGCTGTACGCGCCGGGGAAGAAACATTTGAAGGAAGCAAGGTAACAACCGATAACAATGGCCATATTACCTCAATGGCATACGCCAACCCTCAAACCTACCTGGGGATCGAGGCGGAGTTCCTTTTTACCGTGGCGCCGGACGGCAAGCCGACTAATTGCACAATCACCTTTAAAAACGGCGTTCAGCGCCAAATGAACCCCGGAGAGATGACGCTTCATTTTGCCCAGTGCGGCGGTCCGAATACGGTCTGGGATTACTATAAGGAACACGGAAAAACCGTTTCATACTTTCCCGGGACCGATAAAATACCGTTTGAAATTTTCGGTAAAACATCCCGGTTGATCACCAACACCGGAAATCAATATATCGGGAAGCTCGCCCAGCCCACGGACAAATCTGAAGGTTTTTCCCTTGCCGTTGAAGGCGCGTGCTGCGGCCCGTTGCAGTTCACCAACAATACGGTGAAGGAAATTCAGGAAATGAAATAGGATTCATTTTAAATAAGACAGCAAAAAAAGAAAATCCGGTCGTTCCGCCTTCGGCGGAGCGTCCGGATTTTCTTTTTATATCAATGCCTGATGGTGAGCTATTGTGACCGAGTTGTTAATTCGGTAAACTCTTTGTCATTCCACAGAAATGAAAGGTCTTTATCAACCTTCCAGGCAGCAACGTTATTGAATCCGTTTGCAGCAGATTTCCTGAGCCATGCCAGGGCATCATCTTTGTTTTTCTTAAGTGAATAACATTCCGCAATCCGCCAGCACGATTTAGCGGCAAGATTTTGGGACACCGATGCATTTTTATAATCAGCAATTGCCGAATCATAGCTGCCCTGCCACTTATAGGCGTTTCCCCGGTGCAGGTATGCATACCGGTCGTCCGGTTTCATTTTTATTGCCTCATTGAAATCCTTGAGCGCCAAATCAATTTTACTGGTGAAAAAGTACATCAAGCCCCTTCCGAAATAGGCACGCTCCTGGACGCCGCCGTATTCAATCGGGGAAAGCGTTGCAATGGCCCGCGTATACCAGATGATGGCGCTGTCGTACCGCTTCGCTTCGCCCAGTGCCCGTGCCTTGTTGATCATCGCCAGGGAATGATTAGGAGAAAGCGCCAGCGTACTGTCGTAATCGGCAATGGCTTTTTCGTAATTCCCCACCTGGTACAGGACATTACCGCGTCCGAAGTATGCATTTGCGAAATGCAGGGTGGGGTCAAAAATATATGAGCCGGCGCCCAGTTTGATGGCCGCAGTATAATCCGCGAGGGCGTCTGTGTATCTCCCCAAAGATTTGTAGGTGGCGGCCCTTTTGCCGTAGGCCTCGGCATACGTGGGTGTGATTTTTATGGCACGGGTGTAATCGTCTATTGCCGCGGCATGGTCTCCGTGGATATCGCGGATGACTCCCCGGTTTGTCAAGGCGTCCACCCTCGAGCTGTCAAGCGATAGCGCGTTGGTATATTCGGCGACGGCGCTGTCGTATTGTTGCCGAATGTAACGCGCGGGGTCCTTGATATTTCTCGCTTCTGCAAAGTGCGGGTTGGCGGCCATGACCGACAGGTAATACCGTACGGAACCGAGCCCATTATGGACATCGGCACTACGGGGATTTTCCTTAAGGGCAGCCGCATAAAAGCCGGCCGCGGAGTCCAGGAGCCCCGTGTAGAGAAACAGATCACCCATGCCGGCGAGCGCGGCGGTATTATGAGGATTTTGCTTGAGCACGCGTCTGAAGGCGGAAAAAGCATCAGCGCGGTTACCCTGCGTCTTATTTGCATTTCCCAGGCTTATGAGACCGGCTTCATCTTCGGTCTTGTCTGCGTTGTCCCGGTGTACGCTGCTGTCGTCATCCCCGGCCATGCTTTTTTGGTGAATGCCAATGGTTTGCTGATCGGTTTCACTTGCATAAGGCAAGATGGTATTGTTTTTTTTATGTGTTTTGCCGTATTCCACTTTTGAAAAACTATTTAATTGCGCTTTTGCAGTAGTTTCGGCCCCAACCTTCCCATGCGAATTTTCCCAGCCCAACTCCTCCTGGGATTTCATTTCCCGGGACGATGCCGAAACCATTCCGCGCAACAGCCTTGCCGTTCGTTCTTTTAAAATATTTTGATAAAAATCAGGGGCGATTGTTATGGCCTTCGTGGTGCTCAACCAGGCGCCGAAGAGCACGCCCGCCACCAGAGCTGCTGCTTCAATGATGTAGAGCCGTTTGTTCCTTTCAATGAAGAAGATGTCTGTGCGTTTTTTTAAAACCTGTGCGTATTCGTTGTCGTTAAGGATCTGCCCATTTTCTTCATCATCAGCCTCGGCCGCATCCATCGGGTCTTGAAGCATCATTCGGTTTGCCGCAGCCATCGTTTACTCCTGAACAAGACCATTAACGCGGGTTCGGTTGTTGTTCTATCGGCCTATTTCAGTTGCTGGACTTCTTTCACTGCGTTTTTGTAAAAAAGCATAGAACTGTTCTTGATATTCAGCGAAAACCAGTCAGGCGAACTCGGAAGCAGGCTGAGGACCCCGATATAAAATTTCCCGTCTTTGGAAACGGCCCTCACCTGCTGGCCCACGAAGTTCTGAGGGACCACCGGGTCCGGCCCCACGGCAAAGCTCACGATGCTCCCCTGCTTTTCCCTGAAGTCCCAATAGGCGTTGTCGCCGTTGAATTCTGTAAAGTAAAAGACCGTTTCGCCGGGCGTCATCGCGCGCTTAAAACCATTTTTAAAATGGATGGTGCCGCTCGCCGGTGTCCCGCCGGCATCAACGGCTATTTCGAGGTCTGATTCTATTTTCAGGTATGTTGAAGGATTTTCAAATGTCATGGTGGCGGATTTACCGTCGGCATTGGGAGAGATTTTCCAGTTGTCGACAACCTGCTGGCCAAATAACATTTGCACCCACATGATCATTGAAATCCCCACCGGCGTCGCCAACATCATCATATTGGATGGCATTGCGTTCCTCCTCGGCTTAATGGTTAAAAGTGGTATGTTGAAATTTTCTTATGAATATCAATTCCTTACGGATAAGGAAACCGCCCGGCATTTCAATCATAGAATTAGACTCCCCTTCACTCCTCTGGGTTTCCCGCTTTTTTCAAATACCCTCATCGCGTTGTAGATGATATATTTAAGAATGCAATTCCCATGCCGTTTCATAAATTTGGAAACCTTTCCATCATCCTCAGGTCTCATAATTGGATAACGAGACTTTGCCGGACAATGACCTTGTTATTCGCAGTCAGCGCGGAGACGCGGGTGCTCTCAAGGAGCTGCTCGTTTCCAACACTAGGCTGATACAGGCGGTTTCGGCGCGCATGACCCGCAACCCTCAAATGCAGGAGGATATCTTTCAGGAAGTGGTCATGCGGGTGATCCGGAAGATCAGCGATTTCAAGGGGAACTGCAAGTTCAGCACCTGGCTCTATCGAATTACCGTCAATGTCGCGCTTACCTTTCTGGTTAAAGAAGGGTGGTATAAAAAAACGGTCGGGTTGGAGGAAGTGCCCGAGCATGCAATGAAAAGCGAGCAGACAGTCGAGGACGCGGTTGACCGGAAACATGCGCTCCAGGAAGTCATGGCGCTTGTCATAAAAATGTCGCCGAGGAACCGGGAGGTTTTTTCCCTTTTTTACTTTGCAGATGCAAGTATCGATGAAATTGCCCTGCAAACCGGCATGCGTTCAAACGGGATCAAGGCGGTCCTGTTCAAGGGCAGGAAGATGATCACGAAACACTTCAGAAAAAAAGGACTGTTAGACAGCGTATGAATTGTCCCGTAAACGAGCGTCAAATTTATCTGCTGTGTGACGGCCTTCTCCAGGGAGGCGAAAGGTCGAAGGCCGAGGCGCATATCCAGGCGTGCGGGCGTTGCCGAAACATTTATGAAGTGGCCCGCCAGTCGCTCGCGCTATGGAAGCTGCCGGCCCCGGAACATATGCTTACCGACCAGGCAACGGCGGATTCCATCATAGCGCAGGCACTTGCAGACAGCAAACGTCGGCCCCGGATCATCGCCATGCGGTTCGGGAGAAAAACGTATTCTCTCCTGGCTGCGGCCGCCATGCTGCTGCTCGTGCTGGTTTCCGGGGTATATCTGCTGAACAATGTGCGGAACAGCGGAAAAAATATTTCCGCCGCAGTTCCTATGACCGCAGCCGAAACCACAATCTTGACTTCTGCAAAAGACTCGACCGTCATTTTCAACAGGATGTGCGCACTCCGTGCCGGCCCGGACACCAGGGTAACGCTTGACCGGCGGGGCCCGCGCGTCGTGTATTTCGACCTGTCGCAGGGCAGCGTGCAGATTGCGGCGCACAAGGGGCTTTACGATTCGATAGCGGTCAGGTGCGCCGCCGTGACCGTGTTCGCCACCGGAACGCATTTTTCCGTTGAGCGGACCGGCAGCGACGTGCGCGTTTCCGTTGTTGAGGGCGCCGTTGAAATCTCCAACGCCCAAACCGGCGGCCGGATGCCCCTTTCATGCGGCGAGGTCTGCCTCGTAAACGGGGCAAACCGCACGTGGGAGAAGGAGGCCCTTCCCGAACCTGTGCAGAAACAGTTGAATGAAATTTTTGAAACCATGGTGTCCTCCGATTTCGAGCTGGTCCCCATGCCGGTGACCGGCGCGCATCAACAGCACAGCGTCCGTTTTCGGGAACCCGCCCTGCAAAAACAGAGTTACGATGCGGTCCGCGGCCTTATCAGGCATGGCGATTACGATAAAGCAATCGTCGCCATCGTCGAACACCTTGCATCGGGCCCTTTGGACCGGGACGTTGCCTATTGCGACCTCGCGCTCTGCTACAGCCGGACCGACCGGTGGGAAAGCGCTCTCGATGCCTATGCCGGCGCGTTGGCGGCCACAACGGACAGCCTTGTCAAGGAGGCAGTGCTCCACAGGGCCAACAGCATACTTTTTTCCAAGCTCGCGCGGTTCAGCGAGGCCGGGCCGGGGATACGGGACTATCTCCTGCGATATCCGCATGGTGCTTGGCGGGAAAGGGAATACGGCATGCTCATCCGGATAGAAATCGCGCAAAATCACCATGAGGAGGCCCAGCGCACTGTGGACCGGTATGCGTTTGAGTTCCCCGGTTCATGCAGCATCGAGAAAATGCGCATGGAGGTTGCGCGGCTTTCCGCAGGACAGGACACAAAGCGTCACGATCGTCCCGCCAGGTAATGGTCGTTTTGCGGGTGACACCAGCCGCCCCTTACCGTAGCATTTGAAAACGAAAAAGCCGCAGGAGTTACCCCGCGGCTTATGTGCCGAAAATGAAGCGTGCTGCTATTTGATCGTCTGAATTTCACGCACCGCTTTCCGCCAGAACAGCACGCGGTTGCCTTTTATGTCAAGCGAAAACCACTCCGGCGTGTTGGTGTTCTGGCTGAGTGTGCCCATATAAATATTCCCCTCGTTCGAAACAACCCGCACCATGCGTCCGAGATAGGAGAGCGGGATCATGTCTGCCGTTGAAGTAAAGGTGCTTATTTTCCCCTGCGGCTGCAGAAAATTCCAGTAGGCGTTGGCGCCTTTGAGCAGCGACCAGTAGAACCCCATTTCATCGGCATTCATGGTCCGCTCTATCCCGTCCTTGAACTTGACACTTGCCTTGACCGGTACGCCCGCATTATCAACCTGGTAATCCATCTCCGCCTCCACTTTGAGAGGGGTGGCCGGGTTCGCAATCACCATCGTGACAGAATTCCCCTCGGCAGCCGGGGTGATTTTCCAGTTGTCGAAATACTGCTGGGCGGAAAGGGAAAATGTTATTACCGCCATGATGATAATCGAGGAAAAGATTGTTTTTGACAGATTGGTCATGGTTCCTCCTTATTGGAATTATCAGGACAAGTTCTATCATCCTTAAAATAAGATAGAAAAAGGCGAAAAGTGCGATTTTTTTATTATGATACTCTGGCGGGGACACCCTATCGGGTTTCCCCCGGCCCTGCATGTAGAGTCGTAGCGCGCTACGACTCTACATGCAGGGCACACCCTTTCCAGCAAAAGTGCGCGCCTAGTGCGCTCGACTTGCGCTCGCGCGGCGTCGCCGTTCATGCTTCGCACCCTTCGGGCGCGCTTCCGCGCGTGGTCTCCGCGCCTCCGGCGCTCCGGCTCGCAACGCATCTCTGTAGGTATGCCGCTTCGCGGCGATAAACAAACAAGCATTTGGTTTAAAAGCTACTGTTCGTGGGTGCCCCTTGTCAATGAAGTGCGAATCTTGCAGCCAGTGTATCGTTGGGGACACCCGGGAGTGGGGAGTGCCGAGGACCCCACGGCCCCGTCAGGGGCGAGGAGGCCGAGGCCGGGGGAGATACCTCTCCCCCGGTAAATTTTATTTTTATTTATTTACTTATAATATTTTTCAAGATCATCAAACAACTGACTTGAAAATAAAACCTTCCTGAACTTCACCAGGTCGTCGTGAAAAACTCTCGTATTATCATACACCGTGAAATGGTTTTTTAATTCCTTGTAGACCTTCGTCGTGCCCCTGCCCATGGAACCCGCATTACGCAGCGACAGGGCCTGCATTTGCGCGAGCATCTCGAGGGTGAGCACGTGTTTGGCGTTGCTCACGGCCTTAAACGCCTTGCGCGCGGCCACGGTTCCCATGCTCACCACGTCCTGGTTGGAGGCGTTGCACGAGATTGACAGCGTGCTCACCGGGTTGGCGAGCTGGCGGTTCTCGGCCGTGGTGGACGTGGCGAGATACTGCGCGCCCATGAAACCCATGGTGAGGCCCACGGTCCCCACGATAAGGTGCTCGGGCAGGCCCTCGTTGAGGCTTTTATCGAGCAGCTTGTTGAGCCGCCGTTCCGAGAGCGTGCACAGCTCGGCCACGGCCATGCACAGCATGTCCATGGCAAACCCAACGCTCTGTCCGTGGAAATTGCCGCCGTGGATGATCTTTTTCTTTTTCGGAATGATGATCGGGTTGTCGTTTGATGAATTCGCCTCGATCTCGATGGTTGCCGCAGCTGCCGCAAGCGCCTCGCTCACCGGCGCCAGGATCTGCGGGGTGCAGCGGATGGAATACACGTCTTGAACGTTGATGGTGGTCTCGTACACGCTTCCCCCGGTCTGCTGGCGGCGAATGATGTCGTGCATGTCCTTGCGGAGCGTGATGTTTTTCGAGCCGGCATACAGCCTGCGGATGATTGCCGCTACCGCCTTCTGGCCGGGGTGCGGCTTCACCTCGTGGAGGTCCTCGTCGAACGCGTCGTCGATGCCGCCGAAGATCTCGATGGCGAACGCCGCGTTGACGCACGCGAGCCTCAGCAGCTTTTTCGCGCCGAACAGCGCGAACGCGGCGATGGCGGTCATGGCGCTCATGCCGTTCATGATCGCGATGCCCTCCTTGTAGCTCAGCCGCAGGGGCGAAAGCCCGGCCGCGGCGAGCGCGCCTGCGGCGTCGCGGAGTTCCTTCTTGTAAAACACGCTGCCCTCGCCGATGACGGCGAGCGCCACGTGCGCCAGATGCACCAGATCGCCCGACGCGCCCACGCTGCCGCATTCCGGGATGTAGGGCGCTATGCCGGCATTTGCCATGGCGGCCATGAGTTCGACGAGCTCGGTGCGCACGCCGGAAAATCCCTTCACTAACGTGTTGAGCCGCACCGCCAGCACCGCCAGCGCGATGTAGGGTTTTACGGGATCGCCCAGGCCCGCGGCATGGCTCCTGATGAGGTTTACCTGCAGCGCCTCGATGTCGCTGTCGCTGATGATCTTGTTGCACATGGGGCCGAATGAGGTATTGACACCGTAGATGATCCGTTTTGCCTCGACCTCCTCGGTCAGGAACGCGCGGGACTCCCTGCAGCGCGCAAGCGCGTCCGGATCAATTGCCACGCGCTTGTCGCCGATGCCGATGGCCACGATGTCCTCGATGGTGAGGTCGCTGCCGGTGAGTACGACGGAGGGGCGGTTGTCCATAGGGTAAATCTCCTTGACCTTTCCAAAAAATATCTCGCAAAGATCGCCAAGATCGCAATGTTATAAAAAAATACTCTATTTTTCTTTGCGTCCTTTGCGAGAGATCATATTTTAAAAAAAAGGGCATAGACTTCTCTATGCCCTTCCATAATTCCCGAAAATATCCGCCTTACTTGAGCTTCGCCGCTTTCCTGATCTTGTCCACCATGTCAAGCTTTTCCCACGTAAAGTTCGGCAGTTCGCGGCCGAAATGGCCGTTGCGCGCGGTTTCGCGGTAGATGGGCCGCCGCAGCTTGAGCTTTTCGATGATGGCGGCAGGACGGAGGTCGAACACTTTTTCCACGATCCTGCTTATTTTGTCGTCGGACATGATTCCGGTGCCGTAGCTGTCCACGAAAACCGAAATGGGCTTCGCAACGCCGATGGCGTACGACACCTGTATCCTGATCTTTTTCGCCAGCTTTGCCGCCACAAGGTTCTTGGCGATCCAGCGCGCGGCGTATGCTGCGCTCCTGTCAACCTTGGTGGGGTCCTTCCCCGAAAACGCGCCACCGCCGTGGCCGCCGTAGCCGCCGTACGTGTCAACAATGATTTTTCGGCCCGTAACGCCGCTGTCGCCATGCGGCCCGCCGATGACGAAACGCCCGGTGGGATTGACGTGGTAAATGGTCTTCTTATCGAGCAATTTTGCCGGAATGACCTTCTTGATGATCTTATCGATCATGTCTTTTCTGATTTTCTGGTACGACACCTCGGGCGCGTGCTGGGTGGACAGCACGACCGTGTGGACGCGAACGGGTTTGTCGTTTTCATATTCTACGGTCACCTGCGATTTGCTGTCGGGACGCAGGTACTTGATGAGCTTTTTTTCACGTGCACTGGTAAGATATTCCACCAGCCTGTGCGCGAGATGGATGGCGAGCGGCATGTAGGTTTTTGTCTCGTCGCATGCGTACCCGAACATCATGCCCTGGTCGCCCGCGCCCTGCTCCTTGTGCAGGCCCTTGCCCGCGGTAACGCCCTGCGAAATATCGGGGGACTGCTTGTCGATCGTCACCATGATGCCGCAGCTCTTGGAGTCGAAACCGAGGTTGGGGTCGTTGTAGCCGATTTCGGCGATCGTTTTGCGGGCGATTCCGGGGATGTCAACGACTGCCTTGCTGGTTATTTCCCCCGCGATCACCACGAGCCCGGTGGTCACCAGCGTTTCGCAGGCAACGCGGGAATAAGGGTCCTGCGCGAGCATCGCGTCGAGCACCGCATCGGAGATCTGGTCCGCGACCTTGTCGGGATGCCCCTGCGACACGCTTTCAGACGTAAACAGATACTTCATCGCTTCCACCTTTCAATAAATTGATTTATGGTAAATTCATAATTTTTCCGGATGACGCTGATTAACGGTTGAGTAAAATACTATATCCCGGCCGCCGCGAACAAGGGGATTGGGGAAAGCGGAACGGCTGACAATCGAAAATTCCGGATCCGGAAACTTGTGCCTTGTATCGCCCTACTTTTTCCCCCTCACAAACTCTTCCATCAGCTCCGCGACCGGCACACCGGTCTTCCGGCTGATCTGCGCCAGCGCATCGTATTCCGGCTTTGTAAAGGTACGGTCCTTATACGAGCACTCTTTAACCTCTATTGCCTGTCCCCGAAAGAGGCCCCTGGCCGGTTTCCTTTCGGCGACAACGCGACGGGCCGCATGCACGCGCACGCCGAGCGTGCGTGTGTGGTGCATGATGGTGTCTATAAGTTCCTGCTGCCTGCCGGGCGCGCACATTACCGTGAGCCTGTAGGCGGGACGGCCTTTTTTCATGAACACCGGTGTCCACGAAGCGTCGAGCGCGCCATCCCGCATCAGCCTGGCGGCAACATCGCCCATAATTTCACCGGATATGTGGTCCATGTCCGATTCAATGACAGCCACATGTTCGCCCGAAGATTCGATGCCGGCCTCAAGAAGAAACACACGGAGCACATTGGGCGTGTTTGCCAATATTTTGTCTCCGCAGCCATAACCTGTTTTCAATACCTTTCCGGACATGCCCGCGCTTTGCTGCCTGCCCAGTGCGGTGAGCACTGCGCAGCCCGTGGGCGTGAGGAGCTCCGTGGAAATGTCAAGGATGCGCAGATCAAACCCTTCGGCCATTGCCGCCACGGCCGGGACCGGCACCGGCATGGTGCCGTGCTGCGTGTTCACCGTGCCCCTGCCGTCGGTGAGCGTGGAAAACAGTATTTCGTCAACGCCTAGATAATCGAGCCCGAGGCAGATGCCTGCGACGTCAATAATCGTGTCCACTGCGCCCACCTCGTGAAAGTGGACCTTTTCAAGGGCCATGCCGTGCACTTTTGCCTCGGCTTTTCCCAGGCGCATGAGAACCGCTTCGCACCGCGCATACACGCCAGGCTTGTAATTTGCCTTTTTTATCATGGCAAGAATCTGATGAAGGTGACGGTACGTCCGGGGCGTTTCCCACTTCATTTTCAGGTGCGATGCGGAAATACTGCTGCGCTTCTGCTTTTCAACATCAAAAGTAAAGCCCGGGATCTTGAGCTTTGCAAGCTCCCTGCGGAGATAGGCGACCGGGACGCCGATATCAACCAGCGACGACAGGATCATGTCGCCGCTGGCGCCGGACATGACGTCGAAATAAAGTGTTTTCATCATGGTTCCTTTTTTGATCGTTCACAGGTTCAGAGGTTCATCGTTCCGGGTTTACAACCCTTGAACCCTTCACCTTTGAACCCTGAACCCCTTGACTTTATATTTCCCGTTTCCTAAACGCAACCGCAATTAATACTGCCGTTAAACTTACATATGCCAGTAAATTGACAAACGGATGAACCGGCCCCATGCTGTGAAACGGGCTTTTGTCCACAAGCGAAACCGCATAATACTGCAGAGACGCCACCTTGGGCCAAGCCAATCTCCACACCGACACCCTGGCATAGGCATTGCCGAGCGCAGACTGGACCATTGCGTTCTGCATGATCTGAAACACGATGTCCGATATATAGCTTATTCCCGCCACGCCGAGCCCCACGAACGCGGCCGCAAAATCCGGCATGAACAGGGAAAACAGGCAGACAAGAAGCACCATGAAAAGCACGTTGGCGGAACACACGGCCGAGGCGATAAGATATCCGGGCATGGTGCCGCCCGCGCTCAAAAGCGTGATGAGGAAAATGGCGAGGTGAAGAATGAACATGAAGCAGAATGACACGAGCCACACGCCCATTACTCTCCCGAACGCATAGGTGTTCCTGTGCACGGGTTTGGACAGCATGTATTCCGTTGTTCCGTCTTCCCGGTCGCGCCGGAACAGGTTCATGGAAAGTATGGCGGCAATCAGGAGCACACCGGCGCTCACGACATGAAACGCTATAATCGAGGCATGCCAGGCAATGGTAACGCCGTTCACGGCCTGGCCGTTCACCACGTAATTGCCCTTGTAACACCCGCGCAGAAGCAGCACGAACCCTATGCTCACTGCCAGCATGACGAAAAAACTCTTCTGGTGGAGCAGGTCGGCAACCGTATATCGTACGATGTGAAAAAATTTACGCATGCGGCCCCTCTATCGCGCGCACGAACACGTCCTCGAGCGTTTCGCCTTCGCGGACAATGGAGGAGATTTTATCCTTCAGCACGATTTTACCTTTGTTGATGATCGCCGCGGTGTCGCATGTCTTTTCAACCTCGCTTAACAAGTGCGAGTTAAGAATGATCGTGGCCCCCTTCTGTCTGAGCCCCTCCATGACGCGCCGCACGTCGCGTATGCCAAGGGGATCAAGGCCGCTCACCGGTTCGTCGAGCACGAGCACTTTCGGGCCGCACAGCATTGCGCCTGCAAGGCCGATGCGCTGCAGCATGCCTTTGGAATAGGTCTTTACTTTCGCCTTTTCCTTGCCGATCATGCCCACCGTAACAAGAAGCTCGGCAATTCTGTTCTTTGCCTCGTTTTTGTCCATACCGCATAATTCCGCCTGCCGCTCAAGAAAGGTCTGGCCGGAAAGATACGAAGGAATCCTGAGGTTTTCGGCAAGATACCCCACACCGTGGCGCGACATCGGCATTTTGCTTGAAATGCCTTTGATGCTCACGCCGCCCCTGGTCGGCCTTACAAAATCAAAAAGCATTTTGACAAGCGTTGTTTTTCCCGCGCCGTTGGGACCGAGGAGGGCAAAAAACTCGCCATCGCCCACGGTGAACGAGACATCGTCAACCGCGAGGGCGCCGGAGCCGTATTTTTTCGTGACGGAAGTGAAGGTTATCATGGTGCCGTTTAAATATACAATGTCATGCGGCCGGGGAGCATAACTGCATGAAATCGTCAATCACATGCATCGGCTTATGCCCGAACAACATGGAATCGTTATGGCTCCAGTTTACAAAAGCAGTATCAACGCCGGCGCGGGAACCACTTTCGATGTCAAATTCCGAGTCGCCAACCATAAGAACTGCAGATTTGTCAACGACGTTAAAAAGAGACAGCGCCTCAAGCACAGGCTCAGGCTCCGGCTTGTGCTTTTTCGTGTTTTCCGGCGTTACAAACACCTCGAAAAAATCAAATATCCCTGTTTTCTGCAGATATAATTCAAGCGTTTGGCGCCTGCGCGACGTGACAATGCCGCAATGCCTCCCCCGTTCGCGGAGCAGAGCAAGCCCCTCGAGCACGGTTGGAAACAGTTTCAAATAGTTCGGATAAATAGACAACTGATATTTCATGTGCTCACCGGCCAGTTCGGAGAACCGATCTTCGGCAAGCGGGCCGAAATACACCTCCATCTGGCTGCGCAGCGTGAGGCCGATATTTTTTATTACCTCGGTCCGCGAAATTTCTTTATTGCCGAATTTTTTGCAGGTATATAAAAAGCACTGGTAGATAAGTTCAGTGGTGTCGATAAGAGTTCCATCGGCGTCGAAGAGGTAATGGGAATAGTTTTTCATATGTATCAAATTATCTTTTTGAATGGTGTTTGAGTGAGAAATAATTGGATAAAAAGAAATCCCCTGGTGGGGGAAGTATCCCCCTGCCTGCGGCCGCTTTGCGTCCTCCGGCACCCCCTCATGGGTGCGGCCGGGTACCGATACTAGCAAGCTCCACACATCCGTTGGGCGCACCCGCGGAGAGCAATACTTAGGATGCTTTACTTTCAATAGTGATTCCTTTGCAACAACCACCAAGTTCCCGACAGGAGTCGCGTGAGCCTATTGACAAATCGAAAGCTCGCCGACGCGTTAAGTGGACCGGAGCGGTGCGCCAGAGCGCATTGCCGGCAGACCCTCGCCGAAGGCGAATCAGGGCTGACCGGCAACGAGGTGATTAGCCGAGCCCGAAGGGAGACCGACCCTGTTTATAGGGGCGAAAAATCTTTCGTCCCTATAAACAGGGGAACGCCCAAATTTTTAATACAGGTGAAAAAAAATTGTCTCACAATAATACTTCGCTTTAGACAGATTTGTTCTAAAATTAAACACCCCAAAAAAATACCTCTTAAAATTTTAATAAATTCGCCACTTTTCCCCTTGGCACACCCCTTGCCTTTAATATTCAGTGAAAAAATAGAAGCTGTAATTGAACAGTGGAGGTCATGTATGGAAAACAGGCATGTGGTTGACAAAAGGTCCATAAAGCTGGAAGATGTTCTCAAAAAAGATTACATACCTTTTCTTGGCGGTAGGCCCAAAAGGGAAACCATAATCAACAAGGACGATATCATGAACCTTGAAATCACACTCAACACCTGTGCAAGCGTGGAGGAGTTTCTGGCAAAAGTGTAAGCCAGCACGAATCAACCAATATAAACAAACCTTAAAAAGGAGGATGTATGTCAGCACTCGTAAGGTACGAAACACCAAACACCACCTTGTCCAATCTGTTCGACGATTTTCTGGGTAACGGAATCTTCAACGCATGGGACCGGGACATTACACTGGACAATTATCCCCGGGTGGACATCGTTGAGGAAAAAGACACGTATAAAATCACGGCAGACATGCCCGGGCTGGACAAAAAAGACATCGCCGTTGAAATTAAAAACGGTGTGCTCTCACTGAGCGGAGAGAAGAAAGAGGAAAAGACGGAGAAAGACAAGAACCGCTTCTACCACTATGAAAGGAGATTCGGATCGTTCCGCAGGGAGTTCGCGCTTCCCGACCATGTCGACGCCGAACACGTCGAGGCAAAATACGCAAACGGCGTGCTCGAACTGACGCTCAGGAAAACCGAGGCCGCGAAGCCCAAGCAGATCGATGTGAAAGTAGAGTAAGATAACCCTTTTCCAAGTACCCTGAGGAGAGGCCGCAATATTTAGTGCCTTTCCTTTTTTTATTTGTAATTTTCCGGGGGAGAAGTATCTCCCCCGACCTCAGCCACCGCGTTTCGCCTCTGGCGAACCCGCCGTGTCCTCGGCACTCCCCTCTCCTGGGTGGCCCCGGGGATACATCTGCTGCAAGATTCATCCTCCATTGACAAGGGGCACCCACGCACTTTTTAACATAGAAAGAGGTCTGCTTTGGTAAACCTGTCAAAAGGATAACATGCGACCGCTGATTTCTGACTGTTGATTGCTGTTTTTGTCTTTCGCGTTAGGTGGACCGGAGCGGTGTGCTGGAGCACATTGCAGGCCGACCCTGCCGTGGTCGTCGAGTGCCGCTCTTTAGAGCGGCGTATCGAGACGCAAGGCAAAAGGGCGGTCCGGCAACGAGGCTGACCGGCCGAGCCCGGAAGGAGACCGACCCCGCGCAGCGGGGGAACGCCCAAATATTTTTAAAATTACAACTAACCCCCGCTCATTAGTTTTCAAACATCTTCCCTCATCTATTATTTTAATGTATCCTTATACCGGATAATAAAAGCCATTTCCAATCCCCGAAAAAAGGACAGGTATGCTCAAATCCGCTTCCGAGCCCATGAAACAGGTGGAAGACAAAGACAACAAAAACTGGTCGGTCCATTTCAAGGGAATGACCCGGGACAACGTGCGGCTCGGGTTTTTAAACAACCTCGAATACTGCCTCGCAAAAGACAAATACTCCCTCACCCCCTATTCCCAGTTTCTGAGCCTTGCCTACACCGTGCGCGACAGGCTCATCGAACGATGGATCATCAGCAAACAGCAGTATCACGAGCAGAACGTGAAGCGCGTGTATTATATGTCAATGGAATTCCTCATGGGTCGGCTCCTTTCCAACAACATCATGAGCCTCGAAATGTTCAAAAGCTGCGGAGAGGCCATGAAGGACCTCGGCCTTGACATCGAGGACATCGTTGACCAGGAGCACGATGCGGGCCTCGGCAATGGCGGCCTTGGAAGGCTCGCGGCATGCTTCCTTGATTCCATGGCGTCCTTGGAGCTGCCCGCCGTTGGCTACGGTATTTTGTACGAATTTGGCATATTCAACCAGCGCATCATCAACGGCCAGCAGGTGGAATTTCCCGAGCAGTGGCTGCAGCACACCAACCCATGGGTAATGGAGCGGCCCGAATACAAGGTCGCCATCAAATATTTCGGTAAAACCCTGTACCACACCGACGACCATGGCAAGCCGCAGGTTGCCTGGGTAGACACCGACGAAGTGATCGCCCTGCCCTTTGACGTGCCGGTGCCCGGCTTCGGCAACAACACGGTCAATACGCTGCGGCTGTGGAGCGCCCGCGCCGCGCACGAGTTCAACTTTCAGTATTTCAACAGCGGCGATTACATCGGCGCGTGCGAGGACAAGCTTACAAGCGAGAACATCTCCAAGGTGCTGTACCCCAACGACAACAACCATTCGGGCAAGGAGCTCCGCCTCAAGCAGCAGCATTTCTTCACGTCCGCCTCGCTGCAGGACATCATCAGGCGGTACCGCTCGAACAACAAGGACTTCAAGGACTTCCCGGACAAGGTGGCGATCCAGCTCAACGACACGCACCCCGCCATCGCCATTGTCGAGCTCATGCGCCTGCTGGTCGACGAGTACGGTCTCGGATGGGACGAATCGTGGGACATCGCGGAGCGCACCTTTGCCTATACCAACCACACCCTCATGCCCGAGGCGCTCGAAAAATGGCCGGTGAGCCTCATGAAAAGCCTGCTCCCGCGGCACATGGAGATCATCTACGAAATCAACAGCAAGTTTCTGCGCCAGGTGTCGTACAAGTACCCGGGCGAAGTGGAAAAACTGCGCGACATGTCGCTCATCGAGGAAGGGCCCGAGCCCAAGGTGCGCATGGCCTACCTCGCCATCGTCGGCTCGCATTCAGTCAACGGCGTATCGGAACTGCATACCAAGCTGCTCACCAACGGGCTGGTGAAGAACTTCTACGACATGTGGCCCGAAAAGTTCAACAACAAGACCAACGGCATCACGCAGCGGCGCTGGCTGTACACCGCGAACCAGTCTTTGTCGTCGCTCATCACGGGTAAAATCGGCAGCGGCTGGGTAAAAAACCTCATGGAACTCAAGAAGCTCGTCCCCTTTGCCGACGACCCGGAATTCCGCAATCAGTGGCGCGAGGTGAAGCTTGCCAACAAAAAACGGTTCGCGCAAATTATCAAGAAATGGGAGAACATCCGGCTCAACCCGGACTCGATGTTCGACGTGCACGTGAAGCGCTTCCACGAGTACAAGCGCCAGACGCTCAACATTCTGCACTGCATCGCGATGTATAACGATATAAAGGCGGGGCATAAAAAAGACTTTGTGCCGCGCACCATGCTTTTTGCGGGCAAGGCCGCTCCCGGCTATTACATGGCCAAGCTCCTTATCAAATTCATCAACAACGTGGCGGGCGTCATCAACGGCGACCCGGACACGCACGGCCTGCTCGAGGTGCACTTCATCCCCAACTACCGGGTATCGCTGGCCGAGCAGATCATGCCCGCCTCGGACGTGAGCGAGCAGATATCAACCGCGGGCACCGAGGCGTCGGGCACCGGCAACATGAAGTTCGGGCTCAACGGCGCAATCACCATCGGCACCATGGACGGCGCGAACATCGAAATGTGGGAGGAAGTGGGCGACGACAACATCTTTATTTTCGGCCTGCGCACGAACGAGGTGAGCGAAGTGCGCGCCAAGGGCTACAACCCGTGGGACTGCTACCACAAGAACGAAAAGCTCAAAAAGGTGATGGACCTCATTTCGCTCGGGTTTTTCAGCCCCGAGGAGCCGCAGCTCTTCAGGCCCATTTTCGACTCGCTCCTCAACGGCGGCGACCGGTACATGGTGATGGCCGATTTCGATTCGTACGTGCAGTGCCAGAAGACCCTTGCCGAGGCCTACAGCAAGCCTGACAAATGGGCAAAAATGTCCATCCTCAACGTGGCGAACATGGGCAGGTTCAGCTCAGACCGCACCATTCAGCAGTATGCCGAAGATATCTGGGGCGTCAAGGAGATTCCGATCAAGCTCGACAGCTGACAGGGGGTTTTTACAGCGCCCCCTCCGGCTATTTCGCCAGCCAGTTTCTTATTGCTTCAATGAAATCCGGATAGTGACTTCGCCCTCGTTTTCGATGGCCGAGACCGGTTTCATGGTAAACCGCGCGACCTTTTTGATAAGTTCCCGCATAGTATAAGTCGCATTACCGATTTTTCCCCCGGGACAACTCTCCAGGCACACGATGCAACCGGTTCGCATCTCGGGAATGAATTTCTTGTTGCCGGAAAAGCGAAACGCGAACGGCCTGTCGTTTTCATCGTGTAAAAACGCGGACGGCTGAAACAACCTTCCGCCGTAAACAATCTCAATGGTAACGGGCGAGCCCAACGTTTTCCGGTCCGGGCCCGGATTGCGTGGATTGGAAATCTCCGACCACGGGTAATAGATCAGGTTGTCGCCGGGGACCGCTCCTATTGACACAAGAGCATCGTAAACGGCGCTGTCGGGTGAAAACGTGGTGAACAACGCGTTGGGCGCGGCAAGGCCGCCTTCCCAGGTGACAAAGCTGTGATTATGCTCGCCGCCGCCCGCGTTAAAACGTGAGGGATGGTATATGCCGGCAAGATCGACGCTTCTCTTGCTCTTGTCAACAAGAAGCGTGTCTCTGGACAAAGACGCCGCGACAAATCTCGTAAGAACGAACGGCGACAGGTAGGTGACGATTTCAATGGACCCGAACGAGCACCCCGCAGCCGGGGCGCTCACGGTAGGGGAATCGTTGAGGCCGGCAGTGGCGATCATGTCCCGAACCGAAAGCGACAGCGTCATTTCGCCTGCCAGAGGGTCGAGCGTGCGGTTCACGGACCCGAGCGTGGAATCGACATAGGTAAAAGTGGGATCAAGCCGTTTAAGGGAGAGTCCTCTGTCCGTGACTTCGGCAAAGCACCTTCCCGCAAAAAGCTTGAGCGCGCAAGAGCAGTCTTCGGCACTCGGCCCCAAGGGCGCTCGTGCCTTCAGGTGCTCGGGCGGCAAAAAACCGAGCCGTACACTGCCATTTTTTATCTGCGCGCGGGCGGGCAGAGGTATGATAATACGGGAATCCGCCTTCACCAATATGCCCGAAGGATTTTTTTCCCACGATCCCGCGAGCGTCTTGACAGGAATTGCTTGTTGGTCGAAATCAATTGAAATCAGGGTATGTTCGGCGGCGCGGCAAGTGAAATACGCAAAGGCAACCAAAGCTGCAATTTTCATGAACGACATGGTTTTGCCGGGTCCTCTTTAACACGGAGTCCGGAACCTCGCGGCTACTTGCCGGTTCGGACTTATCGTTGCTAATCTCTTCACGTCCATAATCCGCAAAACTCGTACCACGAACCAAACCTAGGCCCATGCCTTTTAGCCGCTGTACCATTTGCCCGTCACAGATCCAATTCTTATTTCCGGAAAAAAAATTCCCGATTCTGCAAACCCTTGAGCAACAAACCAGCGCATGAATCTAATAGTAAATTTCCAACTCGAGTCGCATAGAATCCGTTAAAAATGGCACAGCGCTTGCGGTTTTGAAGTATATATTAAAATTATATAATGGTTGCGGGTCAGCTTGCCTCAAACAACTCATTCCGCCTTGCCGTATCTCTTCTGGAGGGAACCAATATGCATCGAGTAGCTCTGGTGTATCCCTATTTTCGCACCCATTCCGCCACGGAGCTCCTGTTCCCCCCGCTCGGGGTCGCGGCGCTTGCCGGCCGGCTTCACACAATGGGAATAGACGCCAGGGTGTTCGATTGCACGTTCTCTTCCCTTGATGAAATCGGCGATTCGCTGACCTCGTATGGTCCGGACATTGTCGGGATTTATTGTATGGTCACCATGAGTCGGGCCGCATTTCGCATTGCCGAATTGGCGCGGGCGCGATGCAAAGGATGCCTGATTGTTGCCGGAGGGCCATTGCCAACGTTATACCCTGAAAATTTCATGGGGCGCTTCGACACCGTGTTCCGCGGCGAAGCCGATACGGCCTTCCCTGATTTTTGCCATGATCTCTTCACCCTATGCGCTTCCCCGCAGGATTTTTTACGGTTGCCGCTTGCCCTCTACGACGGATTGTACGTGCGGCGCGACAATAGAGAAATCAGCAACCCTCCCAGGCACCATACGGAAAAAGAAATCCAGTCGTTTCCACATCCCTGCAGAACAGATTTCGACCATGATGCATATCAGCGCATCTGGATGGATACCGAGGGTTCGAAAACGACTTCCCTTATAACGACGCTCGGGTGTCCCTTTGGGTGTGATTTTTGTTCAAAGCCCGTATTTGGAAACGTATTCCGCAAAAAAAACCTCGACGCGGTGTTTGAAGAAATCGAAGAAATCCGTTTCCTCGGATACAATGGCCTCTGGATTGCAGACGACAATTTCACGCTGGACCCATCGTTTCTCAAGGAATTTTGCAACCGTATGGCGGGCCGCCATATCTCGTGGAGTTGTCTCTCTCGCGTTACGGGGATCGACAGCAACACGGCGCGGATGATGAAGGATGCGGGTTGCACGCGGGTGTATCTGGGACTCGAAACCGGCAGCGATGTGGTGCTGCGGCTGATGAAAAAACAGGCAACCCTCCAGGACGGGGCGGACGCCGCCCACTTATTTCACAACGCGGGTATTTCCGTGGCAGCGTTCTTTATCGTGGGATATCCCGGTGAAAATGTCGAAACGATCGAACAAACGTTTCGCTACGCGCTCGACCTGCCGCTCGACATCGTGTCCTTCAATGTGCCGCTGCCGCTGCCGGGGTCGGGGCTGTTCGACCGCGTGAGCGGCCTTGACAAGAACAAAGACTGGACCACCGAGAACGAAGTCACGTTTGTTTACAATTCTGAATTCGATCCCGGTTGGCTGCAACGCCGGATTTCGCAGACAATGCGGGCCGTGGCAAAACGGAAAAAACAGGCCCTTGTTCTTGAATTGCAGCCCGCGTGATTGTCATGGGCTTTGGGCCCCCAAGGTCACCGAAACATCCGTAAAAGGCCGTCGGTTGATGTTTCGAACAGCCGGACCAGGATGGGAGCTCGCCTCCCTAATCTTTTCCGCAGTTCGAACTGGAACCTTCCTTTAAGGATCCCGAATATCATCTTGATTTTAGAAAAATCCCCCTTGAACACGAACGTGTGGCCCGCAAACACGCTTTCGTCCTGCCGCCAGTCCCGGGTGATCCGGGTTTTTACCCGATCGTAAAGGGCGGTTCCGGGCAGAGGATACGGTACGGTAAGCCCGAGGTAATCGAGCGGAAGCGACGTTGCAAACCGGAGCGTTTCAATCACGGTGTCTTCGGTGTCTCCGGGGTAAAAAAGGATAAAGAAGGCCCCTACCTGCAAACCGGCTTCGTGGGCGGCTTCTACGGCGCGTCGGGCCTGCGCCGCGGTGATGTTTTTGTTCATGATGGACAACACCCTGTCGCTGCCCGACTCAATCCCGAAATAAATCCTCGTGCATCCGGCCTTTTTCATCGCATGTGCGGTGGCGAAATCCATCGTATCAACGCGGCCCAGGCACTCCCATCCGAACACGAGTCCCCGTCGGCGTATTTCCTCGCACACGCGCAGTACCCTGTCCCGTTTCATGGTAAACACATCGTCGGCAAATGAGATCCGGCTGTAGCCCATGTCAAGCGCCGACTCGATTTCGTCCACGACGTTTTCGGGCGAGCGCTCGCGATATGACCCGCCGAACACGACATTGCTGCAGAATTCGCATTTGAAAGGACAGCCACGGGTACTCATGACTGTAGTCACCGGAGCACCGTACTTCTTTTTACCGTGCCGGATATACTCGTCGTTGGGAAACATGTCGCGGGCGGGAAAAGGAAGGCGATCCAGGTCCGTCGCGAAAGGCCGCGGCCTGGTGTACACGATTTTGCGTTCACCGCCCGACGGAGCGTCTGTTCCATTTCTGAATGCAATGCCAGCGACGCGATCCATAGAGGCCCCGGTCTCAACGGCGTGCAGAAGTTCAACCATGGTCCGTTCTCCTTCGCCACGAACGACAACATCGAAATGGTCCAGAAAAGCCGCGGGATCGCAGGTAGGAAGCGGCCCCCCCGCGACAAGGAGTTTACAAAACGGACGCAATTCACGCGCAAACCGTATGCAGTCGTGGCGCATGGTGACCATGCAATAGATGCCCACGGCATCGGCTTTTGCCGTCAAAGCCTGCACGAGTGCATTTTTGCGTGTCAAGAACGTACAGTCGAGCACTCTCACGTTACGGCCGTCCTGCCTGAGCGCCGACGCGATATAGCCGATACCCAGCGGAGGGAACCGGAAGACCGACCGGTCGCGCCGGGGGAGAAAATATGGATAGATGAGCAGGACTGAGGTCACATGTCCCTCCTAATACGCAGCCTGTAGCGGACCGTTTGCCCCAGGGACGGAAAAGAATAGCCAAACCCGCTCCAGGCGAGCCTGGACCCCACAAGCTCCCGCCCGCGGAACAGCCGGGCCCCCTCGGCTTTTTCGGCGGTAAAGCTGGCGCGCGTGATTGATCCGCCAAACGAAGCTTCGCCTGCGTCAACTTCGTCCCAGCACCCTATTTTCTTACCGTCAAGCGACAACCCCGACGAATCGATGTAGCGCTCGAAAAAATGTGCACCCTGTTCGTTCACCAGGACAAATTCGGAGACGTCGCGCCCGGTGATGCCGGACGTGTCGGCCTCCACCAAAAGCGTTCCGGCTTCGGCGTCCACCGTATACATCACCGCGACAATATCGCTTTCCGCGGCGCACTCGTAAACAGTTTGCAGTCCGAACACAAGCCGGACCGCGCTTGACGCAGCAGTAAGAGCCGCTCGCGACAAGGGTATTTTACGGATGGCCGCGGCCAGCGAGTTTTTTATCCCGTAAACAAACCCGTTTCCGATGATACCTCTTCCCGACCGGTAAATTTTCTCTTCAAGATTGAGCGTAAACCTTGCGGCGACACTCCACACACTCTTGTCCCGCGTAAACGACATCTCAACCGCGCCGGGAAACAACGCCCGGATCCCCCGCTTGACAACCGGAACGCCGAACCCCACCGCCTCCTGGGCCAGGCAGCGTCCGTTGTCACAAAGGAGCCATCCCTTTTGCAAAGCAGAGGTTGCGTACCCGTTGCCGGGGGCGCGACAGTCGTTCATGGAAATGCTCAAACCCCGTTGCAGGGGAATGGTGATGTTCATACGGTTTTTCCCATCCGCGTTTTCATCGTTGTGCAGCCATGGCGGAAAGGGGCCCCTTTTTCATAAAGGCCGCCACGATGGCCATTCCGGCAATAAACCATGCCGTCACCACGGCCGACCGCGCGATCAGCCTTTCCATGCGATAATCCCCCGCGATCCTGAGCAGTTGTTCCATGATATGCGGCATGCCGGGAAAAAACAGCAGCGCCACGGAGGCATTGAAAATACTGAATGCAAGAGTCAGGACCCACGCGGTATGCAAAAGCGGTCTCGGCAGGCCGCCCCTTGACACGGCAATAACCAGGAAGGGGATCAGCACAACGATGTTCGGTTCGGACAGCCAGGAGCGCGTAAGAAAAAACACAAGGAGCAGCGCGGCGGATTTCTTAAGGAGGTCATCGAGCCCTCCAAAGCCCTCGCGCAGGAAGAATATCGCGAGACAAAGCGCCGGGACCCACAAAAACCCCGCGAGCTGCCACTGGCCATTAAGTCGAGACGCCTCCGGTATAAATTCCAGAAACGTCAGGAACGACATTCCTCCACCCGTAATAAAATGCGCGTTCCAGTTCTTTACAATAACATCCGGGTCCCATCCCAATACGATAAACGGTCCGGCACATAAAAATAAGACAACCATGGAAAAAATAAGTCCATACCGCGCCGCCTGCCGCCAGGACCGCGATAGCAGATACATAACGGCAACGGGGATAAGGGGAAGTGCTATCGGTTTAAAGGCGATTGCCAAGCCAAGAAAAAAAGCCGACCGCCCGTACTTCCCCGAATCAAGAAGAATGAGCGCCGCAAGCGACAGCGCGGCGACAATGGAATCGATTTGGCCCCACGCCGCCGTAGCATACAGGATGAACGGATTAAAGAGCATGAACATCCACGCGCTTCGCGCTGCCCGGGCGGAAACGCCCATTTTCCCCAGGACGCCCTTTACGAGGAATGCCAGCCATATATTGGCCGCGATGATGGGGAGCTTGATCGCCAGGTTGTATGCAAGCAGGCCGGGGGCGGCGGCATATACGCATTTATAAATTAACGCGAGCAGCAGCGGCCACGGCGGAGGATACCCGATGGTGGTGAAGTCCTTGAACAACCAGCTGTGGAATACCGCGCTCAGGTCGTGCGCGACATAGGGGTTTTGGCCCGCGGCCGTCAAAAAGCCCGCGGCCATGTTGACGCGCATGTCAATAAGGTGTCCGAAGAACAGCGCAAGCGTAAGTTGCACGCTAAGGCTCAAAGCCAAAGGCCACAGCTCCCGGGGCCACAACCGGGCGAGGAACATAACCAGCGGCTTGTTGAATGCAAAAAGGGGCATGGCAAAAGGTCCTTATAATCCTGAATTTGATTTGACGTTACAATAACGCACCATTGCTGCCACGGCCTTAAAGTTTGGCTTAACACAAGGCGCGACGAAGTTGCTAACGCTAACGCAATAGCCAGCTCCGCAGGGCCGCCAGCGACGCGCTGTCGACCTCAAACCTGAAATCTGGCTCGTCATTTTTGCACATGTCGAACCACAGCATCGCGTCAATGCAGGGATTGCAGTCCATGAACGATAATACCTGACCCAGCCACTCCGGCTTTCGTTCATCGGCGGCGCACCCGATTTCGGTGATCCAGAGGGGCTTTCCCAGGTCCCGCACCGCAACAAGCGATGCGCCGAAAATGCCGGCAAACGATTGCCACTGATGGCCGGTCGCAGCATCGTCCCCGAAATTGTATCCGTCAAGGCCAACGATGTCCACCACGGAATCGCCCGGATAGTACGGCATGATGTCGGTCTCCGCCTTCATGCCGCCCCACAGCACGCCTGGAGCGAAAATCCACCTGACATTATCCGCCTGCTCCTGTACGAAAATCCTGTGCGCATGAATCCAGGCCGAAACGAATTCGGCGGGTTTTTCTCCCCAGGGGAACCAATTCCCGTTCATTTCGTACCCGAAACGCAGATACACCGGTATCGCAGCCTTCTTTGCCTGCCTCGCGAATATGGCAAACGTGCTGTCCCACATTCCAAGGATGATTTCCCGCAGCAGGGTGTCGTTCCTGAGAGAATCAATTGTGAGGGACCTTATATTAAGGCTGATAACAGTGCAGATGTTCCGGCCCGCATTCAAAGAAACAACATTCTCGGGAAATGGATCGTCAATCTGCTGGAACCAGAGGATATAGGCCGGCGGAACGCCGAACAATGTTGTGAACGTATCCAAGTTTTGGGAATAATCCGAATAGAGTTTATCGGAGAAAAACCCGAAACGCCGGCTGTTGGGATGAATATTGACAGAAGAAGTGCCATCGCAGATGACAAGCGGCGGAAGGGGCGGGGCGGGTTCGGTGCCGCAGAGGCATAAAACCGCCAGAAAACCTGCCGCGGTCAGCAGGCACAGGACATTAAGTCTTGCCTTCAAAATTGCGCGCTCCCTTTACCGTTGCAACAGCACTGATATCACTGATGTTTCCGCGGCGCCCGAAACCGCGGCGTAATACACGCCCGCGCCGAGCCTTGTTCCTTTGGCATCGGTGCAGTCCCAGGCCGCGGCTCCGGCGCTCACGGCCAGCGTACGGAGCAGGACCCCAGAGCAGGAATAAATTTTAATCTCTTGCGAAAATTCCGGCAGCGCGAAGAATTTGACCGCCGGGCCGTGGCCGGTATACCGCGGCCGCGAAAATGCGGACGCGGTATTTTTCGCAATGTCAAAGCCCACGGCCAGCCCCGCATTCACCACATAGATGTGCGCGGGATCGGTTTTTATAAACTTGTCGGAAAACGACAGGTTCGTCGGCGTGATTGTCCTGTTTTCATCATACACCGTCACTGTCCCCTGCAACCCGGGAACGGTGATGGTGGCCAGCTGCGTGTCGCGGGCGCCGGCAAGGTTGATGACACTCGCCGCGATCACGTACAGGCTGCCGCCGAATTCCTTTGCAAGAAAAGATATTTTTCCTTTTGTATCGTTCGTCTGCACCGTGACCGTGATTTTCGAATCGGCGGCGCACAGCGGGCCGGTAAGCGCCGTGATGCGGCCGTTCACCTTCTTGAGCATGGCGATTTGCGAATCGGAAACACAGCACTGGGAATAGCCGGGACATTTCCATGAATGGGTGAAATACCCGATGGCGTTGGCGCCGTTTATTATTGCGAGCCAGACCTCGTCGGCGATTTCGTACGTATAGGGACCGTCGTTCGCACCCCGGGAAGGAATGCTGCACCATTGGCCGGACGTCTTGACGCACTCGATCCACTGGTAGGTGCTTTTAACGCCCTTGCAGTACTTTGCGGCAAGCTCGTTCTGGCTCTCGCCCACTTTGTAAACCCAGTCGGGCCTGCACCAGCCGTACACCGGATAGTAATCGAATCCGATCGCGTCGGTGTATTTGGGATACGAATAATACATGGTGTCGCTGCCGTTCATCCATGCAGGAAGGCCGTCGCCGCTGTAAAACCCCGAGGTGGTGGTGAGGAAAGTGATATGGCCGGGGTCCGCCGCTTTGATGGAATCGTACTGTGTCTTGATGGAAGACGGCGGAACTTTATTGCCCTGCAGGTCCGGTTCGTCGCCGAACACCCAGCCGAGCATGGCCTGGTGGCTCTTGACTGAGGCGACCTCACCCGCATTCCACGACGGTACCGCGTACACGCCCTGCGCTTGCGCCGCGTTGCAATAGTCAAGCGCCGACGAGTTGTCGCCCTGGCCCACAAAGGTGTTGATGCCGTAGGTCTTTTCCGTCGCGATAAGCGACGGGTTCTGCAGCCATGTCAGAATGGGAAAAAAGGGTTTTCCGTCGAGCAGGACCTCTTTGTTGGGCCCGATGGTGACGGTGGCGCTAAAACCTGCAAGAGGCAAAGTTATAAGCAGAAATGACAACAACATGACAGGACGATTGAGGATGAAACGCATGGCCGCCTCCTTGGAGAAAATGATACCCTTGGCGGAAAAAACTTGAATAGTTTATCTACAAAGTTTTCCCCTTAATTCCGCCGTCGAAATAATCTCGTCCTCTTTATTGTGCATCCTTTCCAATGCAATTTGATAATCCTGACATTCATCCAGATAATTTTCCAGGGCTTTTTTAATTAAATAGGTGCGCGACCGCTCCGAGTTTTCCGATAATTTGTCCAATGGTTTTAAAATATTCTCAGGCAGCCGCAGGGAAATTAACGTCGTCATGTTTACCTTCTAATATACAGCGACATCATTGTAATACAAATATGGCATATTTCCGGGATTTTTGCTGCCGTTTTCTTCATCTATTACGGACGGGGCGGCGTTTACACGCAGGCGAGAAGCATCTTTATTTTGTAGGCAATACCTCACCGGCAATAGGCAGATGCCCTAGCAATGCCCTTATCAACATGCCCAGGCCTAAACAAGCCACCACCACGGAACTGATCATCGGCAATTTTTTAATGACGCCCAGTGAGCTCAATTTGCTTTCGGCAAATCCCGCACCCTGGCTGACCGCTATCCCGATGCCGATAAGCGCCAGTGACAGCCCAAGGCTGAAAACAACCACGGTCACCAGGCCAAGAACTGGTTTGCCCATACCGACGGCAAGAATAAAAATCGCCAATGCCGTGGGACATGGAACGAGGCCGCCGGAAAGTCCAAAGGCGAAAAGCTGACGGAAAGTGAGGCGCTTACCGCCCGGCAGACCGTGCGAATGCCCGTGATGGCCATGCGCTTCACTATGCGCGTGAGCGTGTGCGTGGTCCTTTTCCTCTTTATACTCAAGAAAGCGGTTCTTAAAAAGCCAAAGACCCATAACAAGCACAAGTAAAGCGGAGACAAGTTCCAACCAGTATTGAAATGACTGAAGAGGAAAAGCTTTTCCCAGAATGAGCACGCCAAAGGCCAGCAAAAAGATAACAAGCGTATGGGTGATGGTTACTACAATGCCTAAGGTAACTGCATCTGAGATCTTTCCCTTGATACTTATAAGGTAGGTGGCAACGACGGTCTTACTGTGGCCGGGTTCAAGCGCATGCGCGATACCCAGAAATAAAGCTGTTGGAAGATAAAGCCAGGTAAGGGAATTTGCATCCATTCAGATTTACCTTCTTGTTCGACGGACGGCGTGGTCGTGTGAAATTGTTTGTTTTTATTTTAACTTAAAAAAATACGACGAATTATCCCCCTCAAACAACTCTATTTCACCTTCACCCTTTTGCTCCCCTTTTACAAGTTTAATGGTTCTTTTTCCCGGCCTGAAATAAAGCTTTTCTATGTTCGACTTGCCGATGTACAGGCTGTCGTCATAAATATCGCACACCGGGGGAATGGTGGCTATGAAAACGGTTGATTTAAATTCTTGTATGGTTTCATCGGACATTTTAGGGTACCTCTAAATATTCACCAATATTGCGTTTAATGCTTGACAAAGGCTAATTCGTCATTTATATTAATTCCAGACAACAGGACTGTACCACCATCGTCTGGAGGATATTGTC